>Ga0207701_10000215_pt1 | contig 57348 bp, 57 predicted proteins | sample KBSSwiSSwithPhiX_FD_184294 | JGI IMG/M metagenome (GOLD analysis project Ga0207701, IMG submission 184294) | Switchgrass rhizosphere bulk soil microbial communities from Kellogg Biological Station, Michigan, USA, with PhiX - S5 (SPAdes) (version 2) | ecosystem: Environmental > Terrestrial >... | reverse complement strand
CTCGACGCGGTGGCGCCGGCCGGCGATTACACAGACTTCCGCCTCTCGTCTGATGAAACGCGTCTCGCGTACTCCCGCGTCGATGCAGTCGCACAGCAGCCCGACGTCTGGGTCAAGGACCTTCGGAGCGGAGCAGACCGGCAGATAACTTCTGATTCGCTCACTCAGGCCTCGGCACTGTGGTCGCCGGCGGGCGACGAGCTTATCTATCGATCCAATCAGGGCAGCTTAATAAACCAGGTGTACCGCGTGCCCGCGACGGGCGTTGGACGTCCCGAGATCTTGCTGGGCGGTGCGCGCCTGCGCGAGTTGCAGCAATCCACCCCGATTCCAACAGACTGGTCGCAGAGCGGCTACCTCGTCTATCACGCGCCGACGCCAAACCACGGCTTCGATTTGTGGGCGTTGTCGCTGTCGGAACGCAAGGTCACCTCCCTCCGGCGAACCGCTTATGACGAAATACACGGCTCGATTTCGCGGGATTCCCGATGGCTCGCCTACGCCGCCTCGGACGAATCCGGCCGGTATGAGGTGTACGTGCAGGCATTTCCCGAGCCGAAGGGGGTTTGGACGATCTCAACCGAAGGCGGTTCGCAGCCTCGATGGAGCCCGAACGGTCGCGAATTGCTGTACCTGCGGGGCGACGGGACCATCATGTCGGTGCCGATCGAGACAGCGCCGACCTTCGCCATCAAGGGCCACTCGGTGCCCCTCTTCAAGACGACGTTGACGGTTGTCGATCCTTACCGGATGGACTTCGTTCCGTCCGCCGACGGCAAACGTATCCTCGTGAGCACACCCATCAATGAAAGTGACCGGCCCGCGATCACGGTCGTTATGAACTGGCCGGCGTTGTTGAAGAAATAGATCCCCCGCAAACCGCGTGAATGACGGACCGGCGCGCAGATTTTGCCCGATGTACTACTCAACGGCCTGACGCGGCCGTTGCGGAGCCGGTTGAATCGGGAACCAGCATCCGGATCATGCCATCCTGCCTGGACGTGAGCAGCAGTTCGCCGTCACGCGATCGACTGATGTGCAGGTCGACTCGAGGAAGGCTCGCCCCCATCGTGCGTTCGACGAGTTCGCGCATCGACACGCCGATGCGATTGCCACCCGCGTCTCGCACGTAGAGTTGCACCTCTTCGATACGCGCCACTGTCTGAGGAATTCCATCGTCCGCTCTCTTCAACTCGGCGAGGTCCGACGCGAACACGCGTCCGTTCTGGATGTCGCCGAAGATGAACTTGCCCTGAAGCGCAGCGATCCGGCCGTGATAGGCGAAGCCGTCGGTGACGGCGTGGCCTTCGTCGTGGTCGTACATGGCAACCGGGTAGGTGAACCCGTCCTTCTGCCGTCCGTCCAGCACCTCCGGGGGAAGAGGAAACAGCTCATTGAGCTGGCCGCCGCGCCACCGGCCGTTTTCCCAGATTCCCTCGCGCTGCATCCAGCCATAGTTCTCGCCGTTGCGGACGATGTTGATCTCCTCGATCTGGTTCATGCCGATGTCCGAAGCGAACATCGTTCCATCCGTGTCCCATGAAATGCGGTGGGCATTGCGGAAACCGTAGGCGTAGATTTCGCCGAGCGTCTTGGGGTCGCCATCCGCGGCGAACTTGTTGGCCATCGGTATGGTGTAGTCGCCGAGTCCCTTCACCCCGCCGGTGACCTTGGGGCTGCGAGGATCGAATCGCAGGATGGCGGTCATGATGGAGTCGAGGCGTTGCGTTTGACTCGCGGTGTTCGAGTTCGGTCCTCCGCCGTTGCTGAATCCGTGATCGCTCCCGCTGGTGTACAGCAGCCCGTAGTCGGGATCGCCGGGCTTTGCCGTGGGATTGAATTCAGCAGTCCCCAGCGGGTGACCAAGGTTGGTGACGACATGAGCCTCACGAAAAAGCTCGCGTCGTGTTCCAGCGAACGTGTTGGCCGCGGGATTGGTGGCGTGCCATTCCGTGATGATGTTGTGGTAGGTCACATCCTTCGCCGTGAAACCTGGCGGGATGAAATCTGGCGTCTTTGGATTGCCGGGACCGCGCTCGGCATGGACGGTGTAGAACAAGCCGTTGCGCGCGAACTCGGGATGAAATGAAAACCCGATGAATCCGCTCTCCAGGCGGCCGTAGACGGACAGCGGAAAGAGCTCGCCGAGGTTGGCATACACCTGCGGTGTGTTGTTGGCGTCGATCAGATAGAGGAAGCCACGCTCATCGTTGACGAAGCGGCGGCCATCAGGCAGATCGCGCACGAACTGAATGCGCGCCCATCCGGCCGGCGTCACATCTTGATCGGGAGGGCGTATCCCGCGGGTATCCGGAAGCCGCACCACGTCTTTGATCTCGACCTGCAGTCCTCGCTTCGCGATCGGGTCAGGAATTGGGTTGGCGGTGATTTGCGCCGCGATCGACTTCAAGGCGCCGATTGCCAGCAGGGCCGCGATGACGAACCGGATTGCGCTGCGCATCAGACCTCCAGCGAGCGTGACGAGAAAGAGGCCAAGTCCAGGTTCTGATGGCGAGCATCTTACACCCCGCCGACTGCCCGCGCATCGACTGAAGCGACAGCTGCGGGTTCGGGCTTCCATCGAAGCAGTCGCCGCTCGACTCGAGCGACGAGGCGACCGATGAGGAGGACTCCGGCAGCCAGGACCGTCGTCCCCGCGAGTACGCCGGTCGTGTCGAACACTCCTTCCGCTTGAGCAATCAGGTAGCCGATCCCTCTCGAAGCGCCAAGATACTCCCCGACAACCACAGCAATGATTGCCATCCCGATGCTGATATGCAGACTGGAAAAAATCCACGTCAACGCACTTGGCACGAGCACATGCCGCACCAGCTGCGCCTCCGAGGCACCCAGCATTCGCGCATTGTCGATCAGTGCCCGATCGACTTCACGCACACCGCGATACGTATTAAAGAAGACGACGAAGAACACGACGGTGACCCCCAGCGCAACCTTCGACCAGATTCCCAGGCCGAACCACAGAAGAAAAATCGGTGCCAGAACCACGCGGGGCAGCGCATTCGCCACGCGTATGTACGGTTCCAGCAGCGCCGCGACAATCGGCACCCCGGCAAGCGCGAATCCCACGACCACTCCAAGTGAACTGCCAATGACGAACGACAGGATCGCTTCGGTGAACGTCGTCGACACGTGCACCCAGATCGATCCCGTCGCTATCCACTGGACGATGCGGATGGCGATCTCACTGGGTCGACTGAAGAAAAACGGATCGAGAAGCCCGGACGCGGCGCCCCATTCCCACGCGCCCAGCACCAAGCAGGCGAGCGCGAATTGACCGATGAGGAGCCCGCGGGGGTTCTCAATCATTTCGTTCGTAACTCTTCAACACTTCCTGCCGCAGGTCACTCCAGATGGCGCGATACAGCTGGTGGAAGCGCGAGTCTGTCTTGATGTCGATGAGATTTCTCGGCCGCGGCAGATCGACTGAGTACCGGCCTACCAGCCGGGCGGATGGTCCCGCGGATAGCAGGAAGATCTCATCGGAAAGGGATATCGCCTCTTCGAGGTCGTGGGTCACGAAAACGACGGTGTTGCAGGACTCCGTCCACAGTCCGAGGATCTCTGATTCCATGTGCAGCCGCGTGTGCACGTCCAACGCGCTGAAGGGCTCATCCATCATGACCAGATCGGGTTGAACGATCCAACACTGCGCCATCGCGACGCGCTTCCGCATCCCGCCGCTCAACTGATAGGGATAATGGTTTCCGAAGCTGTCGAGGCCGACGCGATGGAGCCAGGCCTGTGCCGCCTCACACGTATCGCGCGCGCTTCGTCCGCGTAACATCAGGCCGAGCTGAATGTTTCCGAGCACGGTCTTCCACGGGAAGAGCGCATCGTGCTGGAACATGTACCCGGCGCGGCGATTGACGCCGGCGAGTGGTTGCCCAAAAACGTCGACCTGCCCTGCGGTCGGAGGCAACAAGCCAGCGATCAGGTTCAGGAGCGTGGACTTTCCGCAGCCGCTCGGACCTACGAACGAAACGAACCTCCCGGGCGCAATGTCCAGGGTGATGCCTTCGACCGCGGTATTCGTCCCGAATCGTTTGACGACATCACGCAGCGCCAGCGCAGGGTGGGTGAGTGTGCTGAGCATGGGGGGATCGCATCACTTCGCGGCGGCAAACTCGTTCGTGTAAAACCGCGCCGCGTCGATGTCTGCCGCTCGGACCCTGGCGTTGGAGAACGCGACGAACTTCTGGATCAACGCCGGCGAATCCGGAGGCATCCGTCCGTCAAGTGACAGCGCCTGCTGAATTTGTCGAATCGATTCAAGGTCTGCGTCGAGGGCCATGCGGCCGTCCTGAGGGACCATGTCACGCACTTGTTCGGCAGGATGATCGCCGACCCACCGCATCCCCCGCCGTACTGCTCGCACCAGACGCCGCGCGATCTCGCCATGGTCTCGGAGCCAGGTCTCCCGCGCAACCAGACCGAGCGACGGAAATGTGTCCGTCCCAAACGCCTTGCGTACACCGTCGAGTGTACGCGTATCTGCCATGAACGTGCTGGCCGGGTGGCGGCCCTCGAATGTCGAAATCGCACCCGCCAGCAGAACCGCCGCGTCGACCGTGCCATGTTCCAGCGCCGCCACCGAGCTCGCAGACATACCCACCGACACGGTGCTGACATCCTGCGGCGACAGTCCGTTGCTTGCGAGGAGAAAGTTCAAGAACTGGTGCGTCCATGAGCCGGGCGCGGACACGCCAACCGTGCGCCCCTTCAGATCACGAATCGTCCGAATCACCGTGCTTTGGGCTGGCGCGACCGCCACTGCAGCCGACGGCCTTGTGTACACGACGAAGAAACCGCGCAGGTCGCGTCCTTCGGCTGCCACCAGCATCACATCGGACATCGATGCCGCTGCGACGTCGACGCTGCCGCCGAGGAGTGCCTCAATGGCCTTGGTCCCTCCGGCGACGTCCGACGTGTCGACCGCGATCCCTTCGGCCTGGTAATAACCGAGCGCCCCGGCGACACGCATTGGAAGAAAGGCAATCGGCTCCCGATGAATCGCCAATCGAATCTTCGTGACATTCGCGCCCGCCTGTTGCCGATGGCAGCTGACCAGCGCGAGCGCGATCACGAGCCAGCAAACTCGCCCCATCATCCGCGCCTACCGCCGCCGTCCCCACACCGTCCACATGATCGGTGAGGGCATCAGGAAGTCGACCATCGCCGTTCGGGCCAGATCGCGATCGAACTCGTCGTCAGTGAGGTAACCTGCGCCAATCATAGCGCTCCGTCGTCTCTCATAGCTTGCTCGCAGTAACGCGGCGATCTGTGAATCGGACTGCACCATGTGCAGGTGCCCCTCTGCGCCGAGCTCGGCAAGACCCAGAGACCTGAATTGTTCGAACAGCAGCCTTCCACATAACCGGTTGACGCCACGCGTTTCATTCAACTGCGCCATGGCTTGATGCGTTTTCAGCACGACTTCACCCGGGCTGATCGTCGGGTCAGGCGGAATCGACCCGCTGTCGAATTCCTCGCAGACGAGCCAGCCTCCGGGTCGAAGCGCCGTCGTCAACCGTCTCAGAACCTCATTGCGCTCAGGCAGATGGATCAACACCATGCGGGTGTGTATCAGATCGTACGCGCCCTCCGGCAACGGATCGCGAGTGATGTCGTGGCGAAGGACATCCAGATGTGGCGATCGCAGCGCCTCGAGGAATCGCGTATCGACATCCGTGACGAGGACACGGCCGGTGGCGCCGACGCGCTCGCTGAGCCACGTCGCAATCGATCCGCCTCCGCCCCCGACTTCCAGGCACCGCCAACCTGCCGTGAGGCGGCGATCCAGCAAATGGCGTTGTGTCGCACCATCGAAGACCGCCGACAGCGCGGCGAACCGCGTCGCAGCGTTCTCGACTGGATCCATCCGAACCTCCTTTCCGGCCATGAGTCCACGCTACTCGCAGATCTGGTTGTCGTGGAAGTTAAAATAATCAAATAATTATTGAGGAAACGTTAATGATTGAGTTTTCCTCCCGGCAGCTGCGAGCATTCGTGCTGGTGGCGCAGTACCAGAACTTCACACGCGCAGCCGAAGCGCTCTTCATCACACCGTCAGGGTTGAGTCTGTTGATTCGGGAACTCGAGACTCAGCTCGGTTTCCGGCTCTTCGATCGCACGACTCGCCACGTCGCGCTCACACAACCTGGTCACCAACTGCTGGCCGCGGCACAACGCAGCCTGGAAGAGCTCGATGGCGCGATGTCGCGAGGGGGTCAGATCGCCAGGGAAGCCAGCGATTCGCTGTCCATCGGTGCGGGCCAGCTCGTCGCCGCCAACATTCTGCCGCAGGCAATCAAGGAATTCCGCAGCCAGCGGCCGCAATTACGCATCGAGCTTCTGGACGCGGATCCCGCGACGATCCTGGAACGCGTCAAGACCGGCATGGTCGACATCGGTCTCGGATCATTCAAGCGCACGCCAGGGATCCAGCTGACGCTGTTCTTTCGCTTTTCTCTGATGGTAATTCGCCCGGATGCTCACGCCGCATTGCGGCGTGCCTCGACGACGTGGTCTGCTCTCAAAGGTGAGAACCTGATCCTGCCTGCGCCAATGCGGACGCTGATCGAGGACCATCTCGATAGGGCCGGTGTGACGTCGCCACGCGTCATGGTCCTCAACCGCTTCGATACGGTCATCGCCATGGTTGAAGCCGGAGAAGGCACCGGGGTCGTCCCATCGTTTGCGCTGCCGGTGTGTCTGCGTCGACATGTCGTCATGAGCCGGTTGACGAACCCGACCGTGCCCGTAGACTTCCACCAAATTCGGAATCGCGGCCAGAAGCTGTCGCCCTCAGCTGAGGAATTCACAAGATTCCTGCAGGGCTATATCGCGCGGTGGGCTGGACGTGGTGGCGTGCCATAGTTTGCCGATAGGATGGTGGAGGGCAGTCGAACGGGGTTTGGCGAAGGAAAGGTTCACAATGGGTGACTCGGGTAGTCCTTTCTCGACAGCCGCACTGCCAGTCAACCAGAGCGGCCGGCTGAGCGACGAACAGTCTCAGCGGTGGACGCGAATCGCCAAAGGGCGTCGGCAAAGTATTCGCGGTGTGGCCCTGCCCTTCGCGGCAATCGGTGCCTTCCTGTTTCTTGTGAGTGGTCCTCCAGCGAAGGCTGCGGCACGAACCACCGGTGGCATAGTCTTTCTGACAATCGCCGCAATCCTTGTCGTGGCCGCGAACGTGGAGTCAGTCAATGCCGACGTTCGGGAAGGGCGCGTCGAATCGGTCGAAGGCGCGATTGCGAAACGTTCCTGGTACCAAAGCTCCAGAGCGCGTTCCAGGTCCTATTTTTTCGAGGTCAGTGGCCGTCGCCTGCGGTGCCTCAGCCGGATGTCCTATGATGCCGCTCCGGACGCCGGTTACGTCCGCGTCTACTTCCTGCCGCGCAGCCGGCGCGTCGTCAACCTCGAGCAGTTGCCTGACCACGCGATTCCAACAGGTTCAGGCGCCGCACAGGAGATCTTTCAGAATTACACGCAGGCGTTGCTCAGCCGCGATCGCGCGACCATTGCTGAAGCGAGTGCCAGCGTCGCAGCTCTCAAACACGTCATCGAAGGACCGCCACCGGCGGCGTCGGATGGACGCGATCACGCGCATCCCGTTCGTCTGCACGCGGACGACCTGTACGGCACGTGGACAAATCCGATGATGACGATTTCGTTCATGAAGAACGGCGTGGCCACGCTGACGCCAGCGTTTGGCGGAGAGCGGCGCGATGGCCACTGGTCGATCGATGCGAATGGCCGCCTTTTGACGGACGCATCGGGAACACTGGCGCCAATCGACGCGTCGCTTGATGGAGACCGTCTGACGATATTGTTCGAAGGACAGAGAGTGTCGTTCACGCGGCGATGAGGGTCGATTGGTTTCGACACCGGTCCAACCTGGCCGCTAGCTGCGATCGCGTGTGAGCGCGGTGAGCGCGATCAATCGCGAGACGACCAGGGCGATGTACATCACGCCAGCGAATGACTCCAGCATGACGAGGGCGCGCGCCATCCCCGTCACTGGCAGGATGTCGCTCAGCCCCACGCCCGAGAGCACGGCGACGCTGACGTACAGCAGTTCCATCCAGGTGCGCGGCCCTGCCGGGTTGATCGGTGCACTGAAGCTTCCGGGACGAATCGCCTCGCTCGCAGCGTAGGCGTAGGCGAACGCCCACGCCAGCAGCGTGAACGTGGCGCCCGCCGCGAAGAGCTCGTCAGTCGTGGCCACCCAGTCCCGGAGCATGTAGGCGATCAGACTGCCAGTGGCGTAGAAGTAGAACGCCGACTCCACGAGAGCGATCGCGATCGGCGAGGCCCGATGGGGCGAGACGGCATGCACCACCGAGAGCGCGACGACCAGTGCCGCGAGCACCAGCGCCAGCCACGTCAGCCACGGTGAACGGCGCACGACCCGCAGGGCAACTCCGAGTACAAGCAGTCCAAAGGCGCCGAACGCGGCACGCCCGCCCGGCGATGTCTCCATCCACGGGTACAGGAAGATGCCGACCAGCTGCACCAGCAGTAACCCTGCAGACGGCGTCCGTCGAAGATACCCGAGTGCCGACACGTCAGTACCGGTGTGTGTGGTTTGCAGACGAGGTCATGCCCGGATTGTGAAGCCAGCCGAACGAGGTGTCCAGCGGTAGCGCTTCAGCTGGCAGGGCGGGCGCCGTGGTGAAACCATGATCCTGAAGAGGCGAGTCGCGCCATCGATTCTCTGATTACACGCACGGAGATGCCCGAGAGCGAATGGCGCGCGTTACAAACGCGCTGAAACAGAAAGCTGTTGTCGGATGAGGGGGCGACGCCCCTCGGATCAAAAATAAAATGTTGTTCCCAGCGTCCACATCGAGCCACGATGACCGGGAAGAAGCTTACCGATCCCGATCAATCCTCCGTTGTTGTTGTCGTCGTGGAAGTTGAGGAACGTATAGCGGTAATCCCCGTGGATCCCCACGTGTTTGCCGGCCAGTGCCTCGAGGCCGATGCCGGCATGCCAACCGAATTCGGTCGTCTGGGAGCTCAAGTTGCCGGGACTGTTGATTGTCTCGACTTTGCGGCGGTACCAGCCTGGCCCCCCGAGCAGGAATGGAGCAACGCTGCCGCGGCCCATGCGCAGGAGGAGCGACGTCTGTATGGGGGTCTCGGAGATTTTCTGATTGGCCAGTTCGACTGACTCCGAATGATGATCGAGAGCCACCTCGATTCCAAAACGCGGGCCGATGAGGCGCACCTGACCGCCGAAATAGCGCACGGCGTCGACGTCGGCATTCACATCGGGGTGGACCCATGAGATGCGCGGGCCGATTCCAAAGCCTTGAGCGGAGACTGGTGCACTCGTGGCCAGCAACCCGGCCAACGCGAGCATGATGACGGCAGCCCGCCGCACCGGGGTCTTGTAGTCAAATCGCATGAGTAAACTCCGGGCCTGACAGCCGTACAGCAAGTCGCGGGGGGGGAGCCCTTCTCATCTATATCGGACGGGGACGCCCGGAACTTCACTTCGCGCCCCTGACAACGAACAGCGTCGACACCCGCTTCTCATAGTCATAGGAGTACGCGCCAGTCGCGGGGTGATACGAGAACAGCTGGACCTGGATCAAGCCAGCACGATCGACCGGCGCCAGGCTGCGGGCGCTCATACCGCCTGCGCCGATGGGCGCCTCGACGAGGTACGGGCCGAGACGCGTGCCGATCGTAAGACTCATTGGGTCAGCGGATTATATGTTGCCGGGGTCGCGGCGGCGTGCCTTTAGCGGCGTCGGTCGTCCGTTTCGACCGCCGGCGGCTCCAATCTTCCGACTTGCGATTCCCGGTAAGCGCCGAGTAAGGTTCGAGCCGGCCGTTCCGTCAATCTCCAAGGACGATGCACGATGCGATTGCGATGCGTTCGTCTGACAGCACTGATGGTTCTCGGGATCGGATCGTGGGAGTTGCGAGCCCGCGCCGTGCCGCCCGTGGACAGCAACCTGCCACTGTCGAAAGGCACCCACTGGGTCTATCGAGGCACGCTGCGAGGCCATGAGTCACAGGCGACTTGCGAGTCGCCTCCCGTGACCCGCGACGTCGCCTGGCGAATGGAGGTTGTCGATACCCTCGTTCGGGGAGGCGTCTCGGCGGCCGTCATCGCCGGGTACCTCGTCGATTTGATGAACGCGGATGTCGTAAAGGGTCGAATAGACATCCCGCGCACCGAGTCTCTCCTTATTCGGCAGCAAGACGAGAAGTACTACCTGCTGGAGGATCGCGACATGCGAACCGCACTAAGCAGGTTGAAGGATCCGACGGACTCGCTGGAGGGGCTGATCAAGAACCGTGGCCCACACTTCGATCTTCCGTTGTCTCGAGGCAAGGTTTTTGGCGACCCTGAACAGATGGCGATGTCCAGGAAAGACATCGAATCCGGGCATACCCAGTGGATCGGCGATCTTTACGTCGTGGAGAACGTCAGTGACGTGTCGCTGACTGGCATTGAGGGGATAGCCGCCGCGACCCGTGTTCAGCGATATCAGCTGCGCTACTTGACCAATACATCGCTGAGAACGATGGGTTTCGTTCATGGCATAGGCATCACAGATTTCTCCTTCGACTATCACCCTGCCGGTTGTCTCATGTTAGAGACGAAGGTGAAGCTGACTTCATTCCATCGCGGCAGTTGATCTGCGGCACTACATAGTGACGACCGCCGCATTCCAGCCGGCGGAGTCCTTGTCGGACTGAAAGACGTGTGCTGTGTCGACCCGGACGACGTCGCCGTCCTTGCGTATCGGCATGCGGTCCATGTTGCGCGTGGCGCGTCCGCTGACATGCGTGCCGTCGGCGGTGTAGTGCGAGTCGTGCTTGGTGCACTCGAACTGATTGTGCTGTGAGACCCACTTTACCGCCGCATTCTGGTGCGGACATGACAGCGCAAACGCGAACAGATGGCCGCTTGAACGCACCAGGATCACTTGCGCCGTGCGATCGATCGAGACGCCGTCGGCCGCCGGAATCGGGTAGGTCTTCTCGGCGCCCGCCTGGTCGCTGTCGATGATCGCAACCGGCGCGGCGAGCACGTCGCGCGGGATGCCGAGCGCGGCCAGCGCGCCGGCAAAGCACCCGACCGTGCGGATGAATTCGCGCCGCGAGCCGATTTCAGTCGTGTTCATTCGACATTCGGGTTCCGCGTCTGGACGCCAGGTCACAACGGCGCTCAAATGTTCGGCAGCCCGGCGCCGACCAGCGTCGTCAGGAACCACAGCGCGAGGCTCAAGCCCGCGGTCCAGCGCATCGTCTGTCGCGTCCGCTCGTCGGGCATCTGCGCGCCATGTCCAACGCGTACGAGGAACGCGCCATTGATCATCAGAACCGTGACCATCATCATCTTCAGCCAGAAAAGCCTCGAGGGCGCATAAGTCGAAACGTCGCCGGCGAACAGCAGGACGCCGCTGATTATCACGGCCGCCAGGCCAAGGACGACGGCACGGTGCGTATGGTGAATCGCGTCAATCTGCTCGCGCGTCACCGCAAGGCCGCGTCGCGTCGCTTTTAGTGTGGCGCGATCCGCCGAAATGGCTGCGCCGCCGCCGCCGACGAGACCCGCGAGATGCACGAACGAAACCAGCGTGCGCATGATGGCCGAGCCGCTGTAGAACGTGGCCCACCATGCGACCAGGTGTGAAACAAAGCCGAGCATGGTCTTACTTCCCTCCAAACAACATCAAGAGATAGCCCGCAGTGCCGACGCCGATTGACGTGAATGCCACGGCGCGGTGGGTACTCGCGCTGCTGCTGCCGAATTCGAGTTGATCGCGGTGACCCGGAGCGACCATAGGTGTGATGGCGAAGCCGGCGCCTGACGCCAGCATCAGGATGGCGTGCGTCATCCGGCGCTTCTTGCCCGCAGGGTTCGGGTCCTTGTTCGCCTCGAGCAGATTCATCACCCCGGTCACGCCCTGAACGCCGTAGAGGCCGATGATGCCGGTGCCGACGGCGATGTGCGCGCTCTTCTTGCTGTCGGTCGGTGTGTTGTACAGTGACTGGCCGAGCGCGAGCTCGGTGGCGAACAGCGGGAGTGTGGCGAAGCTGGCGTACTTGTGTATCTTTGCGCGAGTCTTGTAACCGTCGCTGTATTCGAAGGCGGCGACGCGCGGCGTCGGCGTCTGAGGATCCTCGCGCTCCGAAGCGTTGGAGCCGGTCAACGTCGTCGAGTTGACGGCGGTCGCGATGGCGGCGTGGATGGGACCGTCGACCTGGGCGGCAGCGCGATGTGCCGGCATAACCAGCGCCGTGAGGGCGAATCCAGCGACAAGCACTGCGCGCGTATCTCTCGTTTGCCTCATTGCGGCAGAAAACAGCATAGGTCGAACAGAAATTCCAGACGTTGGCATAGGAAAACCGTAGCAACGGAGTTGCCATACGACACGACCGTGCATTGCTCCATTTCACGACCGCGGCGTCATCTTGACAGTACAACCCCGGTCATCTGCATCGGACAGCGCAGTGCGACTGTGGCGAATGCGTGGCAGGTTTGTGTGAAGTGTGGCGAACCGGCTTCGCCGACGGAACAGACACACTGCCTCAAGTATTGAGCGCTCCTCCTTTGTCGGTTTCTGGGCGGACTTGCCATGGCGCTCACCGCAGACGTGGGGCGCGTTTTGGGTGGCCGTTAGCTAATGGCGCGCTCAGTTGGTAATGACAAGGAACGGTGTGATTCAGGGGTTGTACCGATGCCCATCGATCGACGAACGTTCATGACCAGCGTTGCCGCCAGCCTGACAGCCTCACGTGCGGGCTGGCCGTCACCCGGCCAGGTGGCCCCCGCCGGCGGGCAGGCACTCGCTGCGCGCGCGTTCGCGCCGTTGCCACTCGGCGCGATTCGTCCCGAAGGCTGGCTTCTGCGCCAACTGCGGATCCAGGCGTCGGGCCTGACCGGTCACCTCGACGAGTTCTGGCCGGACATCGCAGAGAGCCAATGGTTCGGCGGCAAAGCCGAAGGCTGGGAGCGCGCGCCGTACTGGCTCGACGGCGCGATTCCGCTCGCGTGGCTTCTCGACGACGGAGCGTTGAAGGCGCGCATCACGAAACACGTGGCCTACGTCATCGACCATCAGCGCGACGATGGCTGGTACGGACCGTATCCCACCGACGCGGTGAGCAAGCGCTACGACCTCTGGGCAATCCTGCTGGTCAACAAGGTGCTCGCGCAGTACCACGACGCGACCGGCGATCCGCGCGCGATTGCAGCGGTCGCGAAGAGCCTTCGCGCGTTGTCGCAGGGCCTGGAGCGGACGCCGCTCTACGAGTGGGGACGTTTCCGCTGGTACGAAGGTCTCGTACCGATCTTTTACGTCTACGAACGTCAACCGGAGCCGTGGCTGCTGGAGCTCGCGCGCACGCTGCGGTCGCAGGGTGTCGACTACGAGGCGATGTTCCGCACCGACGATCTCATGGTGCCGACGCCGCGGCGCGGTCTCTGGAAATGGACCAAGCACGTCGTCAACACGGCGATGGCGACGAAGGCATCGGCGCTGAGCTGGCGGCTCGATCAGCGTCCGTCGGATCGTGCGTGGAGCACGGCGATGATCGATTTCCTCGATCGCTATCACGGCCAGGTGAACGGCATGTTCTCCGGCGACGAGTGTCTGGCCGGGCGCAATCCGCTCCAAGGCACCGAGCTGTGCGCGGTCGTCGAGTTCATGTACTCGCTCGAAACGTTGTTCGCGACGTTCGGGAATCCAGTATTTGGCGACCGCCTGGAGCGCGTCGCATTCAACGCGCTGCCGGCGGCGATCTCGCCCGACATGTGGTCGCATCAGTACGACCAGCAGGTCAACCAGGTGCAGTGCACGATCAATCCCGAGTTCGGGTGGTCGACGAACGGTCCGGAATCGAACCTGTTCGGCCTCGAGCCGAACTACGGGTGCTGCACTTCGAACATGCACCAGGGTTGGCCGAAGCTTGCGGCGCACCTATGGATGCGCGCTGATGATGGCCTTGCGCTGGCGGCATATGCGCCGAACCGGGTGCGATGCGCGGTACGTGGCGTCGGCGTCGAAGCCGCTCTCGAGACCGACTATCCATTCCGCGAAGCGTCAACGTTGACGGTGAGTCCGGATCGTCCCGTGCGGTTCGCGTTGCAGCTACGCGTGCCCGCGTGGGCGGAGGGTGCCGTCGTTCGCGTTGGTTCCGAGGCACCGCAGCCGATGCGCCCGGGCACGATGCATCGGATCGATCGCGACTGGAACGGAAAGACAGAGCTCTCCATCCGTTTGCCGATGACGCCCAGGGTGACGTCGCGTTATAACGACGCGGTCGCAATCGAACGAGGACCGCTCGTGTATTCGCTGAGGCTGGGCGAGCAGTGGACTCGCGTCAACGCCGACAAACCGCACCGCGACCTGCCGCACGGCGATTTCGAAGTGCGTCCGACGACGCCTTGGAACTACGGCTTGATTGGAGCGGCTGATGGCGTTGCTGGTTTGAAGTTCGTGGAGCAGGCCATCGGTGAACGTCCATTCTCGCCAGACGGCGCCGGTATGTCGGCCACGGCGCGGGCGCGTCGTCTGCCCGATTGGAAGATCGAGCACGGTTGGGCCGGCGAGCGCTCATCGTCGGATCGAAACTGGGCGGATCCTGGCAGGAACGCCACGCCTCAGCCGGAAGAGACGATCACGCTCATCCCATATGGATGCACGAACATCAGGAACACTGAATTCCCGCGGGTGACCTGAGGGTCGTGGGCGAGTTCCATCTCCTCGCGATTGCATTCTGCCGATAATCCGGCACTGCTGGAAGCATTCCTGAGAAGAGTGCCGAAATCTCCACCCGAACCGCCAGAGTGAACAGTCGGATCGATGAGGGGTCTCCGGTATCGGCTTTGCGAGATCTGTCGTCGTGCTTCATCTCGATGCCCTCGCGCCTCGTACTCCGCGGCTACCGCGGCATCGGTGGGGTGCGCCGGCGCAACTCGCGGCGTCGACGGCGCTCCACCTGATCTGTGTCGTTATCGCGGCCTTGGCTGCGATCACGTGGGCACCTACCTTCGACGTTCGTCGAGCCCAACGGATCATCGAACGACAGGAAGCCGACGTTCGGCATCTTGTGTTTGTCGCGCCGGCGTTTCCGGTGGGCAGTGGTGGTGGTGGTGGTGGTGGAGGAGGGAATCAGCAACCGGATCCAATCCGTCGGGCACAAGGCCTGGGCACTGACCGGGTCACCTTACGAGTGCAACGCCGACCGTTGCCGACGGCTGTTGTGCCTGCTGTCCTGGACGTTCCTTCGATCCCATCGATCGTCCTCGATGCGAAGCCGCTGGCCTCCGGTCTTTTCGATCAGATTGGGTTGCCGACTGCCGGCGTGACGTCGGGCACGTCGACAGGTCCCGGGTCCGGTGGCGGTGTCGGCACGGGAAATGGGACTGGTATCGGCTCGGGACGTGGTCCCGGATTCGGCACCGGATCCGGCGGCGGGACCGGCGGTGGCGTCTACCGCGCAGGCGGGTCAGTTTCCGCGCCCCGCCTAATTAAAGAAGTCAAACCGGCGTACACGAAGGAGGCGCTCAGAGCAAGGATTCAAGGCACGGTGATGCTCGAAGCGGTGATCACAAGCGACGGCTGCACGTCGCAACTCCGCATCGTCCGTTCACTGGATCCCGGGGGCCTCGACGAAGACGCGCTGACGGCCGTCTCTCAATGGCGCTTCGAGCCTGGACGTCTCGGGGCCACGCCGGTCGACGTGCTCGTCACGATCGCGCTCGACTTTGCGATTCGTTGACACTCGTTTTGACTCTTGGCGCGGCACGTTCGATGTTTCGCGGTTGGCGATCGACCCGGCTGCAGGAGGCGTTATGAAGACCACGCAAGAACGCGTTGTTCAGCAAACTCCGTTGGAAGCGGCCAGTCCTTTCGAGCTTCGGATTGACCTGGGTAAGAACGTTCCGGACGCGGACGTTCGGACTGCACTTGCCAGCGGCGAGATGGGATTCCTGCATTCTTTTACGACCGGATCCACGGTGGACGGCCCAGGAGTGCGCGTCGTCGCCTGGACGACAGGGTGCATGTGGCGCTGTCGCTACTGCCACAATCCCGACACATGGACCATGAGCAATGGGATTCCCGTCACCGTTGCGCGGGCGACCGAAGAGTTGCGGAAGTATCGTCACGGCCTGAAGGTCATGTCGGGCGGCCTCACGCTGAGCGGAGGCGAGCCGCTAATGCAGCATCGTTTCGCGGTGAAGCTGCTCACGGCCGCGCGGGCCATGGGCGTCCACACGGCGCTCAATACGAACGGCTACTACGGTGATCGCGTCAGCGACGGCGAGTTGGAGGCGTTCGATCTGGTGATACTCGACATCAAGACATGGGACCGGGAGCGCCACCGCAGGCTGACAGGCATGGACAACGCGCCGACGATCGACTTCGTCCGGCGGCTCGCCGCGCGGAAGCGCCCGGTCTGGCTTCGGTTCGTCCTGGTGCCTGGCCTGACCGACGACTTCGGCGACGTCGAGCAGATCGCATCCTTTTCAGCCAGCCTTGGCAATGTCGAACGTGTCGACGTGCTGCCATTCCATCAAATGGGCCGGTACAAGTGGCACAAGCTCGGTATCGAGTACACCCTCGAGACAATCGAACCGCCGGCGATGGACCTGATCGAGAAGGCCTGCGCGGCGTTCCGTGCTGTCGGACTGCGGGCGTACTGACACGGTACGGGGAATCAATCCCCACAACTCGCATAGCGTTTCACCCGGCACGCGTTAAAGCCTGACTCTGCCAGACCAACCAAACCGCCGGTGCCTCCGTCTATGGGAATAACCTCCACGCAGTGAAGGAGACGATCCCGTGCGCGATTTCCTGCAGGACATCCGTTACACACTGCGGCTGCTGGGCCGCGCTCCTGCGTTTACGGCGATCGCCGTCGCCACGCTCGCGCTCGGCATCGGCGCCAATACAGCGATCTTCGCCGTCGTCAACGCCGTGCTGCTCAAGCCGCTGCCTTTCGCCCAGGCCGAGCGGCTGATGCTCGTGCACGTGCTGGTACCGGACCGCGAGCATCCTGGCGTCTATAACGAGAACGTCTGGTCGTACCCGAAGTACCGAACGTTCACCGCGCTGCAACAGGTGTTCGACGAAGTTGCCTTCTTCGCCGGCCGCGACTTCGACCTGTCCGGCGAGGGCGAGCCGCAGCGCGTGCGGGGTGAGGTCGTCACCGAACGCTATCCGTCCGTGCTCGGTGTCGCGCCGTCGATCGGACGCGCGTTCAACTGGGACGAGGTGCACACGGCCGGCACGTCGCGGGCCGCGATGATCAGCGACGGCCTTTGGGCGCGGCGATTTGGCAGCGATCCGGCGATGGTCGGACGGACGATGCGGATCAATGCGACGCCCTACACTGTGATCGGTGTCCTACCCCGCGGATTCCGCGGGCTCATTGGCAACGCCGACGTGTGGGTGCCGCTCGCTGCTTTCGAGCCTTCGCAGCTGACGCAGGCACAGTCGCATTCGTATACGATCGTCGCCCGCCGCAAGCACGACGTACAGGAGCTGGCGGCTGCGTCAGCGGTGGAGCTCCTCGGCAATCAGGTCGACGCCGCCCATGCGCGCAGGGACATCGGCATGCCCGGCTGGAAGGCGCGCGCCACCTCTATGTACGCGTCGCGGGTCGACACTGATGTCCGTCGGGCGTCGCTGGTGCTGCTCGGTGCCGTTGGCTTCGTGCTGCTGATTGCGTGCGTGAATCTGACGAATCTGGTCGCCGCGAAGGCGATGGCGCGGCGCCGCGAGGTCGCCGTGCGCGTCGCGATTGGGGCAAGCCGCGGACGGATCGTGCGACAGTTCCTTGCCGAGGCGGTCGTGTTGTCGCTCTTCGGGGCGGCTGGCGGATTGCTCATCGCCTTCGCTCTGCTCGGCGGCGCTTCGACGGTCATGCCGGAGCCCGACGTCTTCTTCCGCTCCGCGGTCGCTCCCGGAACGGCGAGAATCACCGGCGCGTCGGGATTGACGCGTATTGGTGCATCGATGATCGGCGTGGACGGAGTGACGCTGGTGTTCACCCTCGGCGTCGCGGTACTCACGGCAATCCTCGTGTCGCTGCTGCCGGCCGCGCAGGCGTCGATGCTGCGGCCGGTCGATGCGTTGAAGACGGCCAAGGCGCAAGGCGGCGCGCGCTGGGTCGACTCGCGGGCCGTGCTGGTCGCCACGCAGATCGCGCTGGCGCTGATCCTCCTTGCCGGCGCGGGGTTGATGATCCGCAGCGCCGAGCGATTACACGAGACCGGCATCGGAGTCGACCCGACAGGGCTTCTCACCGTCCGCATCGATCTGCCGGGCGCGGCTTACGACAACAATCGCGGTCAGCAGTTCTACGCACAACTGCTCGAGCGCGTCGGCGCTCTGCCCGGCGTCCGTTCCGCGGCGCTTGGCCTTTGCCCACCGGTATCGGGCGGCTGCAACAGCACCATCGCCTGGTTCCCTCCTGCAAAGGAGCCGTTCCGCAACGGCCGCGATCCGTCCGTCGGCATCCACTGGATCACGCCGGGGTTCCTCGACACGCTCGGTGTGAAATTGCTGCGCGGCCGAAACATCACCGATCAGGATCGCGCGGGCCAACCGAAGGTGCTGCTTGTTAATGAAACCGCAGCGCGCAGGCTCTGGCCGAACGACGATCCAATCGGCAAACGGATGTGGGCGGGACAGGGGTCGGCAGGCAGCGGCGACCCCTCGGAGGTCGTCGGGGTCGTTAGCGACGTGCGCTATCGCGCAATCGAAACCGCTCCAGTGCCCGACGTCTACATACCCCTCGCGCAATCGTATACCTCCCGCATGCGGCTGTTCGTTCGGAGTGCGGTCGATCCGTTGACCCTCGCGCCCGCCATCGCCCGTGAGGTCCACGCGTTGGACGCGAATCTTCCGCTCAGCGAGCTGAAGACGATGGACGACCGCGTCGCTGACGCGATGTGGCGGACGCGCATCGGCGCCTGGCTGCTGTCGGCGTTCGCCGCGCTCGCGCTCTTACTGACGGCGATCGGAATCTTCGGCGTCATGGCGCAGGCGGTCACCCAACGGACAGCCGAGATCGGAATTCGCATGGCACTCGGCGCACAGGCGCGAGACATCCTCGGTCTCGTCCTGGGGCGCGCCGCCGTAGTGACCGCCGTCGGCATCGTTATCGGCGTCGGCGCAGCGCTGCTGCTCACGCGGCTGCTCGCCGCCCTGCTATATGGCGTCGAGCCCGCCGACCCGGCGACCTTCGTGTCGGTGGCTGTCCTGCTCGGGGTGATCGCGCTCGTCGCCGGCTACATCCCGGCTCGGCGCGCCACACGCGTCGACGCGATCGCCGCGCTGCGCGCGGAATAGCGCGCTCACGTCGAGGTTCATCGTCTCCACTTCTTGATCCAGATCAATTGTGGCGCCCGCAAGGGCCGCTACGCTGTCCTCATGACGGGCGGCCTAGCGCCGGGACAGTGCCTTGCGGATGCGGCTGACGGTCTCGGGCGTCATCCCGAGATACGACGCGAGCATGGTCTGCGGCACGCGCAGCGCGATGGACGGATAGACGCGCAGAAACTCGCGATAACGCTCCTCCGCGGTACCGCTCAACGCGCTGACGATGCGCTGATCCTTGGCGGCGGCATGCCGCTGCAAGCCGGTGCGGAACGCCGCTGCGTACCCAGGCACCCGGTCGACCAGAGCCTGATGCGAGGTCCCATCCAGGAGCAGGAGATCGGATTCTTCGATGGCGTCGATGAAGTAAGGCGACGGAGTGCCCTTGTTCCAGCTGGTCGAGTCGGCCAGCCACCACGTCTCGGGAGCGAACTGAACGATGTGCTCTTTTCCCTTTGGGTCGATGACGTAGTTGCGGAGGCAGCCGCGAGCAACAAAGGCGGCAAACCGGGTGACCTCGCCACCGCGCTGAAGAAATTCGCCCGGGCGAAGCGACTTGAAGAACAACGCCGCTTGAACGACCTCGAAGTCAGCCTCACTGAACGAGGCCCGATCGGCAAGATATGCGCGCAGCACCGCGAAGACCGCGGCCGGAATCACTCGACTCTCGGGCACGCTGCGCATGAGTACGGTGGGAATTACACCACGAACGCAAGGGAGGTCACAAATGATGGGATCAATGTCGCAATCATTCTCGATGGTCGCAACCGCCGGTGCTCTGGCGCTGATGGCGGTGTCAGCCGTTGCCGACCTTCATGCACAAACGACGTCTGTCACCACCTCGGTCCAGGAACAGAACAAAGGCGTCGTGCGGCGGTGGAGCGAGGAACTCTGGGGCCGCGGGACTCTCGAGGTTGCTGATCAGATCGTGTCGCCAGATTACATCAGACACGATGCGGGCGATCCATTTCCAGCCCGCGGGCCCGAGGATGTCAAACGAATTGTGAAGATGCTGCGGGCCATGCTGCCGGACCTTCACATCGAAGTCGAAGCCATCGTTGCGGAAGGGGACATGGTGGTCTGCCGCTATACCGCCACGGCAACCGACACGGTCGGCTACATGGGGATGGCGCCGACCGGCAAGCGTATTCGCACCGCCGCGATGCAGATGTTCCGCGTCATCGACCGGAGAATCGTCGAGAGCTGGGCCGTGCGCGACGATCTGGGAGTGCTGCGTCAACTCGGGCACACTGGTGGGACAGCGCCGCACGACCAACGGTGAGCTTGCTGGGTGCTATCGACTGCAATGATGTGTGGACGAAGGTATCGACGATACCTTCGTCCCAGGCGTTCAGTCTGGCTATGCGCATGCAGTTGCTCTCACCGAGCGTGTCGACGCGCCCACTCTGGAAGTTTCGTGAGCCGGCGACCGAACTCGCGTTCGAGTCCGGCGGTATCGGCGCTGTAGCCGACCCGCTCGAACCATTCCAGCATCACCGCCGTTTCCTCGCTGTACTGACGGACCTGTTCGATAGCCGTCTGCACGAACTTAATCGGTCGACCCAACACCTCTGTCAGAATCCCCGCCACCTCCGGCATCGTCCGAGCATCGCTGGCGAGATCGATCTCGCGGCGGTTCAGGCCAGCACCGTCGGTGAACGCGCGAGCGCCGAACCAGCCGATGTCGTCTACCGCAACCATCTGGAGCTGTGTGGCGGGCCGAAGCGCCCAGGTCAACGTGTCGCCCTGGAGACTGTAAGGCGCCACGAGGTTCTCCATGAAGAACACGGGACGCAGGATCACGTGCGACGGAAAGCGCAGGCCGCGAACGGTTTCCTCGATGCGCCACTTGTTATCGAAATGCGGAATGCCGGTCTGCTTGTGCGCGGATCCGACGGATGTGTAGACGTAGTGTTCGACGCCGGCCTCGCGCGCCAGCGTCGCGAGACGTTTGCCCTGCACCTCTTCCCGTTCGACGCCGGCTTCCCAGGTGTTCTGCACGCCGAAAACGCCCCACGCACCGGTCAAGGCGCGACGCAGCGTCGCCTCGTCGTCGAGATCCCCCTTGACGATGTCGACGCCGTTGCGCGCCAGAGTTGTCGCCCGTTCGCTCTCGGGCTGTCGTGTCAGGCCTCGTAGACGGAACCCGGCGCCCAGCAGCGCCTGCGCGACCGCGCCGCCTTGTTTGCCCGTTACCCCGGTGATGAGAATCGTTCGATCGTTTGCCATGACTGCAACCTCATTGCATCGAGACAAAAACAGACCTCAATGATTTCACTTTCCACCTGCATTCATGAAATGCCAATCACATGATGCAGCGCAGCGTTTGCTGATCGGCGAGAAGAGGTGTGTTTGTTTCTTCGCTTGTGGCTTCCGGCTTTTAGCCGGAAGGCTTGATCTTCCGCCGAAAGGCGGACACTACGGGAGTGAGGGGAGGCGCGATTACCTGATGCTCGTGGGCTTGACGTCGATCGTTACGGCATCGTCGCCGCCGTGCGCCATCGGCGACTGCCTGTTCCGGATCGCCACGACGAGCGCCACGCATCCCGTCCAGGTCGGCAGCACATCGACCACCGGGACCAGCTCGAGCATGAACGTTGGGAGCAGCAGGGGATGAAACCCGATCAACCTGACCGTGGCGATCAACGCGATGACGTCGAGGATCTCGTCAAAGAATGCCCAACCGAGTGGCCCGAGTCCGAACTGCAGAACGTCAGCCGCGATGGCAACGGCGTACGCCGCCCTGATACGCGAGCGCGTCAGCACCAGCCCGCTGCGACCCATCAACCACTCGCGCCAGTTTGGAGTGTCCATGGGATCCAGTTTACGCCTGCCGTGGCGGTCGACAGCCTTAACCGAGGCGACACCCTGCAGGCGCCTGTCGAGCTGTGGCTCGAAGGGCGAAAGGAGACGGGGCCTTCTTCGGCACACCTCGCTAATCGGTCGCGGTCAATGAAGGCTCGTGGGTCCGCCACCACTCGCGTGCCGCGTGCTGGTCCCACCGGCTCGAAATCGGCACCGCTTCCAGGCGATCCCACACCGTCTCGGCGCTCTGAGGGCGGCGAGCCGGATCCTTGGACAGACAGTCGAGTACGAGTGCGTCCATCTCGCCAGGGATCGACGCTGCGAAGGTGGACGGCGGACACGGCACAGTCGTCGAGTGAAGGCGCAGCAGCGACATTGCGTCAGCCGCCTCGAATGGTGGGCGCCCCGTCAGCAGCCAGAACGCGACGCAACCAAGCGCATAGATGTCGGCGCGGCCATCGAACACGTCGACGCCAGAGACGAGCTCGGGGGCGAGAAATGCAGGCGTCCCGGGAACCATGCCAGTGATTGTGATCGCTGCGATCGACTCGCGACCCTGCTGCGAGACGACTCCGAAATCCAAGACCTTGAGGAAGTCGAACTCTACGCCCAGCCGACACACGAACAGGTTGGCGGGCTTGATATCACGATGCACGAGCCCGAGCGCATGAGCCTCCGACAACGACAGGCACGCCTGCTGTAGCAGAAAGATCACCCTCGCAAGCGGGAGCGACCCATGCCGCTCGACCATCCGCTGGAGATCCATACCGCGAAGGCGCTCCATGACGTAATAGAAGACTCCCGTGTCGGTCATCCCGAAGTCGAACAGCTGCACGGTGTGCGGTGATTGCAGCGTGGCGGTGGTTTCGGCTTCTCGTGCGAATCGCTGGCGAAGTGCCTGGGCGTCATCCGAAACGGCGATCATCGATTCGCGAACGATCTTCACCGCCGCGGGTCGCGCCAGTAACTGGTGGCGTGCCAGCCACACTTCCCCCATCCCTCCGGCGCCGAGTTGCTCGATCAGGCTGTAGCTGCCGATGCGCACGCCGCTATCGAGCAAGTGCTCGCCAATTTCGAGCACCGACCCCCCACTGGACGCGAGCGCCGATCCGAGGACATTGCGCAGCTCGCGCAGATTCCCCGGCCACCGATATCCTTGCAGGCGATTCAGCGATTCGTTGGAGATGATCGGAACGGTGCGTCCCGCCTGCTCGGCCTGCCGCCGCAGGATGTGCGTCGCGAGCGTCGGAAGATCGTCGAGTCTTGCCCGGAGCGGAGGCACATCGAGGGTCTTCGGGATCGCCCGGTGCAGCTCAGGAGTCAGACGCCCGGCCGCCAGCTCCTCGTCCACGTCGCGCGTCGTCGAAAGAATCACCCTGACGTCGCGATCGAGCGCGACACCTGACTGACGCCCCTCCTCGAGGGAGCGGAGCGTGTCGGCGAGCAGACGCTGCGCCTCGCGCGACAGGTGCTGGACGCCCTCGAGGTACAAGGTCCCGCCCTGCGCGAGCCGCAACTTGTCGAACAGATCGGACGCTCCACCGGTGCGCTGTGCCCACGACGTCGAGTTCTGCTCGAGCGACAGACAATTGACGCAGATGATGGCGCGGGACGAGCGTGGGGATTCATGGTGGACGGCCCGCGCCACCGCTTCGTGATCGCTGCCCGGGGGGCCGCTGATGAGGAGCGTCTGATCCGACGCGGCAGCCTGCTGAATGTCCTCGCGAAGCCGGGTGACCGCGGCGCTGCTGCCGAGCAACACGCCGTCGCTGCGATCGCGCGCCTCCCGCAGGAGCTCCTGCGCAACCGTCAGCTCGTGCTCCAGATCCTCGTTGCGTTTCCGCAGCTGCTTCTGAAGGTCACGAATCATGAGGTGCGTCCGCACCCGTGCCAGCACCTCTTCGGGCTGAAACGGCTTGCTCACGAAGTCCACCGCACCGAGATCCAAACCGCGCACCTTGTCCTGGGTTTCGTTCAATGCCGACAAAAAAATGATCGCCGATTCGCCCGTGCGCGAATCGGCCTTGAGTCTCCTGCACGTCTCGAAGCCGTCCATCTCCGGCATCATGATGTCCAGCAGAATCAGATCGGGAATGGTGCGTTGGGCGATCGACAGGGCGTCCTTGCCGTTCCGCGCGGCAAGCAGACGATAACCATCGCCTTCGAGCGTCTGATAGAGGACCTGAAGGTTGGTGGGATTGTCGTCGACCAGCAGAACCTGTGGCCCGTGCGCTTTCTGTGCCGTCACCGTTTTGCCCTGTTCGTGGACTCGGTCTGCAGCATCTTTCTAGAATCGACGTTCACGTGGTCAGAGAGTCGGCGAGCTCGCCGAGCCCGACGAAATCGAAGCTCATCGCGAGGCGACTGATGCGCTGGCCAACCGCCACTTCGGCGTTATCACCTTCCATCAGGCGCTTCGCGAGCTCCTGAATGTCGCTGACGTCGCCGAGGGCGATCGCGTTCCGAAGTCGTTCCGCCACCGTCGCCCCACGCTCGACGTCGATGGTGCGGGGCGAGGTGAGATCCGCGGCATCGTTGCCGCTCACCAGCTTCACGCCGAGGTGCGTGCGTAAAGTCGCAAACAAGTGCTGGACCCGAATCGGCTTGGTCAGGTAATCAACGCACCCGGCTTCACGCGCGGTTTTCCGACTGTCGCTGAGTGCGCTCGCGGTCACCGCAACCACCGGAATCGAAGCCGTGTCAGGATCGCGCGCGAGCCGCCGCGTCGCCTCGAATCCGTCGAGGTCGTTCATCTTGAGATCCATGAAGATGATATCGGGGCGATGAGCGCGGGCGCACTCGATGGCTTCGATACCACCGCCGGCGGTGATGACGGAGACGCCAGCGCTCTCGAGCAGGCCGGCGAGGATGTGCCGATTGGCCGTGCTGTCGTCGACGACCAGAGCCCTGACTCGTTCTCCCGGGGCCAGGCGGGCATCCAGTGGGGGCAGGACGCGCTCGGCGTCTCCGGGCCGCGCGTGCACGCTCTCCCGTCCCTGGAGGAGCGGCAGACTGAACCAGAACCGGCTTCCTTCGCCGAGAACGCTTTCGACCTTCAGTTCGCCGCCCATCCGTGTGATCAAGTGATTGCAGATCGTGAGACCGAGACCGCTGCCGCCCGCCCGGGCGCCCGTCTTCGTTTGGGCGAACGCGCTGAAAATTTCGGTCAACGCTTCCGGTTCGATGCCGACACCGGTGTCGCTGACCTCGAACAGCAGTCGCGCCGAGTCGACGGGCGTGATCGCCAGCCGCACGTGACCGACCGTCGTGAACTTGACCGCGTTGCCGAGGAGGTTCAGCAGCACCTGCCGCAAGTGCCTGCCGTCCAGCACCACCGATCGCGGCACATCGGGCGCGATCGACATGGACAGCTCCAATCCCTTGCGGTCCGCGATTTCGGCCAGCACGTACTTGAGGTCGCTGACCAGCGCGGCGAGATCCGTCGCGGCTTCTTCGATCTCGAGGCGGCCCGCTTCGATCTTGGACAGATCGAGGACGTCGTTGATCAGATCGAGCAACTGGGACCCGCACTGTGAGATCGCCTCCAACGCCTCGCGCTGGCCGGTGTTCAGCGTGCGATCGCGCTGCAGCAGCTGCGCGTAGCCGATGACGCCGTTCAGCGGCGTCCGCAGCTCGTGACTCATGTTGGCCAGGAATTCGCTCTTCGCCCGTGTCGCCGCCTCGGCCGAGTCCTTGGCGCGCCGGAGTTCATCATCACGTTCGCGGCGATCGGAGATGTCCCTGAGAAACGCGCCGAAAAAGAACCCGTCTTCCACCCGCATCGGCGACGTCACGGTCAGCTCGACCGGAAACTCGCGTCCGCTCCGATGAATCGCCGTCAGCTCGAGACGCTGGTTGACCACTGGCGCTTCGCCCGTCTCGTGAAAGCGGCGCATCCCGTTGACATGCGCATCACGGAAGGCGATCGGAATGATGATCTCTTCGAGCTTCCTGCCAAGCACCTCGGCGCGTGCCCACCCGAATGTCCGTTCGGCCTGGGCGTTCCATGTCACGATCCGCCCGGTCGAATCAATTCCGATGAAGACATCGTGAGCGGTATCGACAATGAGACGCGCCCGAGCCTCGCTTTCGGCGAACCGCGCAAGTGCGGCGCGGCGCTCCTCTTCAGCGATGGCGATCGCGATCAGGTTGCCGACCGCCACCGCAAAGTTCTGCTCGTCGACGGTCCACGCCCGCACGTCTCCCACGTGCTCCGCGCAGAGCACACCAACTGTGGCATTGTCGTGTCGAAGCGGCACGTCGAGCATCGCCCCGATCTCGTTCGGAACGAGATACCCGTCGCGAAACTCGCGCGTGCGCGGATCTGTGCGGGCGTCGCCGGCGGCGATGACCCGTTCGCGCTCGAGTGCGATGAAATACTCGGGTGAATCCTGCCGATGCAGAACGGTTCCTGATTCGTAGGCGCGCCCCGTGCGACGGTACAATCCGACGCACGTAATCGACGTTCGCGCGTCATCGAAACGCCACATGCTGAGGCGCTCGACCTCCAGCGCACGCGCAGAGATCTCGAGAATGCATCGTAGCCGGTCGGCGAACCGCTCGCTCGGGTTCGTGTACCGCGTGGTCAGTGACGTCAACGCATCGCTTTGGGCAACCAGCCGACGTTCGCTGGATTTCAGCGAGGCCTCGGCCGCGAGCTGACCAGTGATGTCGTGAAAGACGGAGAGGACGGCCGGTTCTCCATGCCACGTGACGAGTCGAAACGACGCAAGCACCCACAGCGGCTCTGCGTTCGCACGTTTGATCTGCAGGCGAACGTTGTCGATTCGCCGGTCGATTCGCAATTGGGCGGCCACCTGAATTCGTTCCGCCGGGTCGGTGTAATAGTCCGTGACCGCGAGGCCAATGGCCTCGCTCTTCGGGAGACCTACTAGCTGTGCGGTACGCTCATTGATGGCGAGTACGCGGTGATCGCTCAGCCGACTGACGACGGTTGCAATCGGGCTCAGGTCGAACAGCTGCTCGTACGGGTTATCCCAATCCGCAGACAGGGGAGATTCCGAATTCTTCCCGATGCTCGGGTTGTTCACCCGCGTGGTGGCTGGATCGTCCTGGGGCATTGTTGATGCCGGCCGAAGCGTGCAGGGCCGCCCGACAGGTTACCACTTTTGCTTCCTGGCGTCGGATGCTCGCCGGCTCTGCGCGCCAGCTGCCTGACCACCAACGAGACCCAAATTGTGTGCTGCTTGATGACTCGCGTATGAATCGACATGGATCCGCGGCGCCTATCGGTAAAGACCTACCGTTCACCCACGGGCAGAAGAAGATCCTCGAGAAAGAATGCCGAGCTCCGATCGATTTCGCAAACCGGATTTGCGATAGATCGCGAGGGCCTGCTGTCTGATGGTTGTTTCGCTGGTTGCTCGCGTTGCAGCCGCCTCTTTGTGGCTGAGCCCCTTGAGCAGCAGCAATCCGACTTCCCGCGCGGCCGGCGTCAATCCCCATCGAGCGAACTGGCTGTCGATGGCTTCCCCGAGTCCGCGCAGCGCTTCTTGCGCCGCGATTGCCAGTTTCCCGGGCTCTGGAAAGTCGACTCTCGCGCTCGATTCAGCCGACGGAAATCCGACAGCACGCGCACTTCGAGCGGCCCCGCCTGGCGATTCGGCGGGCACAGCAAATGCTGTTTTCTATCGCGTTGTGGGCACTCGCCGGATCTGCGCGCGAGCTGCCTGAACGCCAAGGAGACGAACCATGTCTCACGCTCCCGCGTTCAAGACTCCCGAGGGCGAAGCCAGATTCATCGCCGCGTACGACGCGGCGATGGCCTCGTGGCCCGTCCCCTATGAAGAAATCAATCTTCCGAGTCGTTTCGGAATCACCCACGTGGTCGTCTGCGGACCACCGACCGCGCCGCCGCTGGTGCTCCTGCACGGCTACATGGCGACCTTGACGATGTGGTCGCCCAACGTCGCCGCCTTCAGCAGGGATCATCGCGTGTATGCCGTCGACGTCATGGGTCAACCGGGCAAGAGCAATCCGGACGAGCCGATACGCAATGTCGCCGACTTCGTTTCGTGGCTGACGACGACCTTGGACGCGCTGCACCTTGAACGCGTGTTTCTCGTGGGCATGTCGTTTGGCGGCTGGCTGGCCCTCAACTACGCGGTGGCCGCACCGCAGCGGGTTCGGAAGCTCGTACTCCTGTCGCCCGGTGGGTTGCTGCCGATGGTCAGACAGTTCACCGTGCGCGGAATGCTGATGGCATTTCTCCCGACACGCCTCACCGTGAACGCGTTCTTCCGCTGGCTTGGATTCACGGATCGCGCGTACGCCGACACGCTCGCGTTGATGTATCTCGGCCTGAAGCATTTTCGAATGGCGACTGAAACAGCGCGCGTGATGCCCGCCGTGGTTTCGGATGAACAGCTACGCGGTATGAAGGTGCCGACGTTGCTGCTGATCGGCGATCACGAAGTCATCTCCGATCCGGCACGAGCGCTCGAACGCGCGCGTCGGCTGATTCCCGATTTCGAAGGCGAGCTCGTGCCAGATTGTCGCCATGACATGAGCTCCACCCAATATCAGATCGTGGACGCGAGAGTCCTCGATTTTCTGAAGAAGACACAACCCGGAAATCGAGCCGCGACCACCGCGCGCTCGGTCGCCTAGCGCGGTTGATGCCCTCGGCTGAAAGGAAAACCATCATGATGCCAAGACTGAGCGCCGATCGACGGCCGGAGAACTGCCGATGGGCTGCGCCGGCTTTTTGGCCTGATCCGATGTCCGATCGTGACGACGACTTCAAGACCTTTTGGACGTGCGAACGCGTCAATACTGCCGTGACTGCTGACGACTGCCGTCATTGCCCGTGCTGGTCGCCGGAACGCGGCTACCGCCCAGCCGGGAGTCACCGTCGCGGATAGACGCGCGATCAAGCCACTCGAGGCTCATCGACCCGCTCGATGATTGATTCCAGCAGAACGGGTGCCTTGAGTGAATTCGCAATCAGGCACCGATGCTCGGCTTTCTCGAGCACGCCGAGTGCGGCGTCTGAGCTCGTCCCGGTCGGCACGCCAAGCCGCGCGTGAATCTGAAACCGGGTGAACTGCGGGATGCCATCGTGACGATTCAGCGTTCCGGTCACCTCACAGCGCAGCACACTCCAAGGCAGACCGGCCGCACGCGCGATCCCCTGAAACGTGATGGCGAAGCAGTCGCCGACGGCGGCCACGAGCAGCGTTTCCGGAGACCAACGACCGCCTGGACCGCCAAATTCAGGCGGCGCAGCAGTGGATAACATCGGTGAATCGTCCGCGCACAGGTACACATCGCGCTGCGGTGAATTGACAACAGTCACCAGATACTCATGCGGGAACGCCTTCATGGTGATTCTCCTGGTCTTCGAAACAGGCAATGTGAGTGCCACGTGCCTCCGGAAGGCAAAATCGCGTTGGCCCGTCCTGGCCGATGGAACTGGATCCGGAGACACGCTCTCGGCAGGTGCACCTGTCAGAACTCCGGCGACCGTGCCGGGTAACCGGCAGCGCTCATCAGCGGGCCCCGCACCCACCGGCTGAATTGGCGGGAAGTGGCGACACCGAAGGCGCCGTGACATTGGCGGGCCCGATCGACCAATCGGGTGGGTAGAATCGTCAGACGACCTCGAAACTTTCCTCGGTCCAGTCCTCGCCCAGCATCCTGTGACGGTTCGTGCCGAGTCCGTCGCGCGTTCATGGTCGCGTCATTCACGGAACGAGATAATTCTGGCGCATGCTCGGACTTGGGCAACTGATCTGCTGCGCCATTGCAGTGACAGGATTGGTGGCACAACAGCCGCCGTCGGCAGGACTCTCTGTTCACGGCGTCGTGCGCGATCAGACGGGGGCGATTCTCCGCGGAGCCATCGTCGAGATCGTCTCGGACGCTGGCGACACGCTTGCCACGACGAAAACCGACACGAACGGAGAATTCCGATTGGACTCGATTCCGATCGGCGCGTATCAACTGAAGGTGCAATTCGAGGGTTTTCGACCGTACCGCACACCGTTGCGGCTCACCGGCCGTCGGGCACCGCCGGCCCAGGCGATCGTGCTGGACGTTGAGGGAGTTCCGCAAAACATCACGGTGAAGGCTGGCGACGACGTGATCGCGGCGGCGGCAAACGCCAACCGAGACGCCGTCGGGATAGACGATGTCGGTATCCGCGATATTCCGGTGTTCGACCGCGACGTGATCGCGACGATGGGGCGATTTCTCGATGGGTCGTCGCTCGGGAGCGGCGGCGCGACGCTCGTGGTGGACGGGATGGAGGCTCGCAAGGTTGGTGTGTCGCCGGCCGCCATCCAGTCGATCAAACTGAATCAGGATCCGTATTCGGCAGAATTCCCGCGACCGGGACGGGGCCGCATCGAAGTGGTCACGAAGGCGGGTGCGGATGCGTACCACGGGTCGTTCGATTTCACGTTTCGCGACGCGTCGCTGAACGCGCGCGATCCCTTCGCGCCGACCACGCCTCCGGAGCAGCGGCGCATCTACGAAGCCGTGTTCGGCGGGCCCGTGTTCGACGGTAAGCGCAACTCGTTCCTCTTCACCGTCGAACGCCGCGAGGAAGACCTGCAGGCGATCGTCTACGCCGCTACGCCGACGGGGCTCATCAACGAGATCGTGCCGCGGCCGGATCGCGGAACCGAAGTCTCAGCATCGCTGAATCATCAGCTAGGAAAGGCCAACACGCTGTTCGTGCGGTTTACATCCGAGAACAGCAATAACCTCAATCAGGGTGTCGGCGGGACGACGCTCGCCGAGGCAGGAAGCAACGACCACGGCGACGAGGAACAGGTCATCGTCGGCGCGCGCACGATCCTGACGCCACGCCTTTTGAGCGAGTTCCGCTGGCTGGGAGGACGCGAAATCACATCCATCGCGAGCGTGACCCCTGGGCTGCACCTCGTGGTGCTCGATGCGTTCACGGGCGGAGGGGCACAGGCGGACCAGAGTACGTCCGAGTATCACTTCAACCTGACCGAGAGCCTGACCTACCTGCACGGGCATCATCTGGTCAAAGGCGGGTTCGCGATCCCGGACTTCAGCCGGCGTGGCTACGACGATCGCACAAACCGCCTTGGCACGTATACGTTTTCGAGCCTTGACGACTATGCGCAAGGCGCGGCGCTGTCGTTCGTGCAGCAGCGCGGTGACGGAAACCTCGTCTTCCTGCAGAAGGTGTTTGGCGCATTCATCCAGGATCAGATCGCAATCGGCAGCCGGTTCTCGATGACAGCGGGCGTGCGCTACGACTGGCAGAACATCTTCGTCGACAACAACAACTTTGCGCCGCGGATCTCGGCGGTGCTCGCGCTCGACAAAAAGACGGCGATCCGGGGCGGCGCCGGCGTCTTCTACGATCGCGCAGGCGACGGCGCCATCCACGAAGTCCTGAGGTCGCGCGAAGACCGGCTGCAGCGGTTCATTCTCGTCGATCCCCCGTATCCCGATGCGTTTGCCGGCGGCAATGCGACGTCGACGCCGCCGAGCATCGTGGTACTGCAACCGGGTATACGTACGCCCTACACGGTGCAGTTTGGCGGCGGCCTCGAACGGCAACTGTGGAAGGGGAGCAGCATTGCGGTGAACTACCTTGGATCGCGTGGCGTGGATCTGTTCCGCTCCCGGGACATCAACGCGCCGTTACCGCCGCTATACCTGGAGCGCCCCGATCCGACATTCGGACAACTTCGCCAGATCGAATCGACGGGGCGGCAGCTCGTGCACTCGCTGCAGGTGCTCGCGAGCGGCCGGCTGTTGTCGCGATTGCAGGGCAATATCCAGTACACGCTGTCGTCAGCGCACAACGACACGAGCGGAATCAATGCGCTGCCGGCGAACAATTACGATCTGGGCAGCGAATACGGCCGCGCGGATTTCGATCAGCGCCACCATTTGGAAGCGCTGCTACAACTGCGAGGCGGAGACTGGATGCACCTCGGCGTGGCGGTCTCGCTGCTGTCGGGACGGCCCTACTCGCTTCGGACGGGCACAGATCCTTTCAACACGGGGCAGTCGAACGCGCGCCCGCCAGGCGTCTCGCGCAACACGCTAGACGGGCCGGGCTATGCCTCGGTGGATCTGAAGTGGACGCGGGAGTTTGCCTTGACGTCGAAGAAGGGCGACGATGAACCCGCCTGGTCGATCGGCGTGTCGGCGTTCAACGTGCTGAATCACGTGAACTACGTCGGCTATGTCGGCACTCTGACCTCCCCGTTCTTCGGACGGCCGATCGCGGCGCAGCCGCCGCGACGGATTCAGCTCTCGGCTCAGATCCATTTCTAAGGGGCATGCGTTGATGGTGCTGGGAGTGGTGCTCGGAAAACATACTTCGAGTGTCGGACTATACTCCGTCCACACGCAAGGAGAACGGCCATGCGACGACTGACTCTGCTGCTGACCGCCGGCATCGCGGTGCTCGCGCCACTCGCGCTCGCTCAAGCCACCGGGCCGTACAAAGTCATCAAGACCGCGAGAGTCGGTGGGGAGGGCGGCACGGATTACATCTATGCAGACTCGGTCGGCCGTCGGCTGTATATCACACGCGGCGCGACGCAGGCGCGCGAAGCGACGGCGACGACGCCGGCCGTACCTGCGTTTGAAAAGCGAGTGACGATCTTCGATCTCGACACGCTCGAACCTGCGGGCGTGATTGCGGGTGTGGGCGGCAACGGCGCAACGGTGTGCCCGAACACGGGGCACGGCTTCACCAGCGACCATCCACAACCCTCGATGTTCGACGTCAAGACCATGAAGTTGATCAAGACGATCGAAGTGCCGCAGGGATTCAGCGCGGACGGCATCTACTGCGACACGTCTACCGATCGCGTCTACATCGGAAGCCATCCGTCGAAGAGCCTGATGGTGGTCGACGCGAAGGACGGTACGGTGCTCGGGAACGTCGATCTCGGCGGTACGCCAGAGCAGACCGTTGGCGACGGCAAGGGCACGATCTACCAGGTGTTGCAGGACCGCCCTGGTGGTGTCGCGGTGATTGATGCCACGACGATGAAAGTGACGAAGACCTATCCGTTTGGCGACAACGGTGGGTGCAACGGCCTCGCGCTCGATGTGAAGAATCAGATCCTCTTCGCGGCGTGCAGCGCCGTCGGTCCGGCTGGAACGGCGCCGTCGATCGATCCCGGCGTCAAACCGCCGCAGACGTTCGTCATTCTGAGCGCGAACGACGGGAGAATCCTCGAGCGGCTCCCGCTCGCCGGCAGCTCCGATGGCGCGGCTTTCAACCCGGAGACGATGGAAGCGTTCAGCACACAAGGCAACGGCACGATGACGATCGTCAAGGAGAAGAGCCCGACGAGTTTCGAGGTGGAGCAAGACCTGAAGACCTGGCCGTCGAATGGCGCGCGCACCATCGCGCTCGACAGCAAGACGGGCCATCTGTTCGCCATGGCATCGGAGTTCGGGCCTCCGCCCGCTGCTCCTCCCGCGGGGACCCCGCCGCCGGCAGGCGGCCGCGGCGCCGGCCGCGGTGCCGCGATCCCGGGTTCCTTCACGATCATCATGGTTGGCAAGTAGCAGGTCGTGGCTTGGTGGGTCTTCGCACTCGCGTCGGCAGTTGCCGCAGCCGTAACGGCAGTGCTCGCGAAAATTGGTGTCGAACGCGTCCCGTCGAACCTGGCGACCGCGGTACGGACATGCATTGTGCTTGCATTCGCGTGGGGCATCGTCATTGCCCGCGGCGAACATCACGCACTGCCTGAGCTTCGCGGCCGCCCGCTTCTCTTTCTTTCTCTGTCGGGTGTCGCTACCGGCTTGTCGTGGCTTGCATACTTTCGCGCGCTTCAACTTGCACCGGCCTCACGCGTTGCTCCGATCGATAAGCTGAGTCTGGCGCTGACGATTGGGCTGGCGGCGCTCTTTCTCGGCGAGCCTGTCTCGTGGAAACTGGCGCTCGGCGCCGCCCTGATGGTGGTTGGGGCGCTGCTGACACTTGCGGCCTAACCGGTCGATTGTCGATCGTCGAGACGAAAGTCGATTTCCAAGCCTCTCCTTCAAGTCAGTCCACCGCCCCATAGAGTGCGGCCAATCAGGGCACACCCGATGCCGAGCGTAATAATGCCGCCCACCGCCAAGTAGACGGAAAGCAGAAAGCCGCCCGCGTACCCGATGGCACCCAGGCCGATCAGCACCACCGCTGGTCTTGGTACGAACCCGGATCGAAATAGCGCTGCGCCGAAAAGTACAACCCCGACGACAATTGTGGCGGCAGCGGTCAGACGGAAGGCGCCAATCGCGGCATCAGTCAGGAAGACAGCATCGTGGAAGAGAAACTGCGCCGCTGGTTGCCGGGCGATCACGGGGTCGAGGAGCAATTGCCAAGTGAGCTTGCATGCCTGCAAGACGAGGGCGATCTTGAGGGCAAGAAAACCAAGCCATGCGGAAATGCCGGCCGTCGGTCGACACATCGCATAGACGGAGTCCAAGCCAACCAGGACGACCGACGGCGCCGTGTACATTCGACTTCGTCGGGTCTGGTAAGGCTCTCGTTCTGATCTCACAACAACATCTTGATCACCTCGTCGACCGACGAACCGCAATCCGCCGACGCGATCGGGATGCGCCGCGATATCGAGGCATCGGTACGACGCAGTACGGCAGGACCGGCGGTTTCGACGCGCTCAACGGCCGCGTCGGCGCGTGCGACCGCGCTACGGCGTGGTCGCGAGTCTGGCCCGGCGACCGCGGTCGAGCGCGTAGATCAGCGACCCGACCACTAGAACCGCGGTGAACGCCATCCACTCGCCAGCCGTCACACCTGTGAAGAGCCACACGATGACCAGGCAGGCGAGCCACGGCACGGCGCCGTGCAACCGGTTGAGCACGCTGCGGCGGCCGCCGGCGGGGACGGGATCGAGTTGACGCAGCCGCCAGGCTGCCAGCGCACAACCGAAGTAGAGCGTCAGGGCCGACACATTGGCGAGGATAGCGAGCCGTTCGAAGGTCCCCGAGAGCGCCAATGCCAGAGTGATCACAGACTGCGCGGCGATCGCCCGGTAGGGCGAGAGATACCGTGGGTGGACCGCGGCCAGCGCGCGCGGCAGGGCGCCATCGCGCGCCATCGCATACACCATGCGCGGCATCGCGAGGATCATCCCGCCCAGGTTCCCGAACATCGAGATCGCGGCGCCGCCGAGGAGCAGTGACTGGGCTGCGCCGCCCAGCGAGATGGCGGCGGCATCCGCCAGCGGGGCAACGGTGGCCGTCGGCAACTTGTCTCCGAGGATCCCCTGCGCGACGATCTGGAGCGCGATGTAGAGCACGGTGACGCCGACCATCGCGATCGCAATCGCTCGCGGCACGCTGTCCTGACTGTTTCGAACCTCGCCGCTCGGAACCAGCGCGCATTCAATTCCGGCGAAGGCGAAGATGAGGATCAGCGACGTGCGCGCGATCGTCGCGGCGGGAGGCACCGACGTCCACTGCAGATTGGCGGCGTGAACGAAGAACGGTCCGGCGATCACCAGCATCAGGAGCGGCAGGAGTTTGGCGACCGTGACGGTCGTGTTCAGCCGCGTCCCGAGCGCCACGCCACGGATGTTGACCAGGCTCCAGAACAACAGCACCGCCACGATCGTGACCACCGACATCCTGCCGGCCAGCGCGGGGACGAGCAGGCCGACGCTGGCTGCGAGCACCGTCGTGACCGCCGCCCCCGCGAACGAGCCGAGCATCCACAGCAGCACGCCGGTCACGAAGCCGGCATATGGTCCGAACGCGGCGCCGACATAGGCATAAGGGCCCCCGGTCAGGGACACTCGCCGGCCGGCGTCCGCCATGCACAGCACGATCAGGCCCATCGCCGCTGCGCACACTATGTAGGCGAGCGGCGCCGCCGGCCCGAGCGAGGCGGCGACGATCGACGGCAACCGGAAGATACCCCCGCCGATCGTGATGTTCACGATGCCGGCGGCGAGCGCGAGAGTTCCGATGGCGCGGACGAGCGGCTCGTCACCGCGAACGAACGACTTCATATGGTTGGGTCGGGGGCGATTGTATGCCGTAAGGGAGATCTGTAGCGACACCCACCGGAAGCGAGCTCTTGGCCGCCAACGTGCTGAACCAGTCGCGCACAGTATCGGCGCTCGCGCGCCGTGATGTCACAATACGGTCGCCCAAGGCAGGAAAGTGATATATGAAGCGAACGCAGGTCGTACTTGCCCTGGTGTGAAGGAGCCATGACGAAGTCCAAAGCAGTTCTCGCGGCGATCGCCATCGCGGCACTCAGCTTGCCGCTCTCGGGTCAGTCCAAGGCTCAACGCAAGGATTGGCGGGATTACGCGGCTGGTCCAGACGGGTCGCGTTTCGTGACCCTCGATCAGATCACGAAGGGCAATGTCGATCAGCTCGAGGTGGCGTGGACTTATCCCTACGCCCAGACCGGCTACAACCCGATCTTCGCGCGCGGCGTCATCTACACGAAAGGCCGAAACGGCTCGCTCATCGCCATTGATGCCGGCACCGGGAAGGAGTTGTGGATCCACGACGGGTTGCAGGGATCAACCGAGCGCGGCATGAACTACTGGGAAAACGCGGATGGCAGTGACCGTCGGCTGATTTTCAGCATGAACGACTATTTGCAAGAGATCGATGCGAAGACCGGCAAGTCGATCACGAGCTTCGGGATGGACGGTGGCGTCGATCTCCGCGACGGGCTCGGCCGCGATCCGAAGACCATTCGCGTGCAGTCGGGCACCCCGGGCAAAGTCTTCGAGAACCTGATCCTGCTGGGCTCTTCACCGGGCGAGGGCTACCTTTCGGCGCCGGGCGATCTTCGGGCCTACGACATCATCACCGGCAAACTCGTCTGGCAGTTCCACACCGTGCCGCGTCCTGGTGAGTTCGGCTACGAGACCTGGCCGAAGAACGCATGGAAGTACATCGGCGGCGTGAATACGTGGGGCGAGATCTCCATCGACGCCGCCCGCGGCATCGCGTACTTTCCCACCGGATCCGCGACGTTCGACTACTATGGCGCGGATCGCGTAGGCAACGACCTGTTCGCGAATTGTCTGGTGGCGCTTGACGCCCGCACCGGCAAGCGGCTGTGGCACTTCCAGAACGTGCACCACGATCTGTGGGATTTCGACAACGTCGCGGCGCCGCAGCTGACAACGATTAACCGCAATGGCCGGACGATCGACGTCGTCGCCCTGGCCGGCAAGACGGGCTACTTGTACGTCTTCGATCGCGTGACGGGGGAGCCGATCTGGCCGATTGAAGAGAAGCCCGTCCCGACGAAGACCGAAGTGCCTGGAGAAGTGCTGTCTCCGACACAGCCCATTCCGTCCGCCCCACCGCCCTTCGGCCGTCAGACCTTCACGATCGACGACATCAATCCGTACATCCTGACCGATGCGGAGCGAGCTGCGTTCAAGGAGCGCGTTGCCAAGGCGCGCAACGACGGGCCGTTCACACCGATTGGGTTCTCGGAAGTGATTCACATGCCGGGGAATCACGGCGGCGCGAATTGGGGGTCCACGTCAGCGAATCCAACCGACGGCTCGGTCTACGTGATCAACTACAACGTGCCCGCAATCATGCGGCTGATGAGGGCTGGTGAAGCACGCCCCGGCCGCGGTGGATTCGGCGGACCGGCGGCGGGCCCCGGCGCGGCCTTATACACGGCGAATTGCCAATCGTGTCATGCCGCCGATCGAACAGGTCAGGCGTCTGTGCCCTCACTCGTCGGCGTTTCGACGCGGCTCACGGCGGAGCAGATGCACTCGCTGATCCAGGACGGCAAGGGTCAGATGCCGGCATTCCATCAGTTGAGCGCCGAAAATGTCGACGCGATCGTTGCGTTCCTGTCGGCGGCTGACGCGTTCGGCCGCGGCGGCGGGTTCGGCAGAGGTCGCGGCGCTAACGAGCCGTTGCCGCCTGGGCCCGTGGTACAGACAGGTCCGGCTATCGCCCGGCCCGGCGAAGCAGGCGGCCAACGCGGCGGTGGGCGAGGTGCGCCGACGCCGTATCCCGAGGGATCCGACGTGACGACCGATCAATTGACGATGGAGGGGTATGGCCTCTACCCGACTCTGATCAGTCCGCCGTATACGACACTGACGGCCTACGATCTGAACACGGGCACGATCAAGTGGCAGATCGGTCTGGGAGATGACTTTCGTGTCAAGGACGCCAAAGGAACAGGCGCCGCCGTTTTGATGAAGGGCTCGGTGATTCCCACCAGCACCGGCCTGCTGTTCGTGAACACGGCCGACCGCAAGATCCACGTCTACGACAGCAACACCGGCAAGCAGGTCACGGAGTTCAAACTCGGCGCGACGACCGCCGGATCACCGTCGATGTACGAATTCGACGGCCGTCAGTATTTGCTCGTGACTTCCTCGCCGGTCGGCGCCCGCATCGGCAACGAAGGCGACGCCGCCGATCCGGCGCAAACAGGGCCGACCGGAATGATCGCCTTTGCGCTGAAGAAGTAGGGTCAGCCGCAGGCTTGGGGAGCGACAGGAGAACCGCGATGCACGGGATTTCAACCCGCCCTCTTACCGGGCTCACAGTCGTCGGCATCACGGTAGCCGCGCTCTTTACTGGTGTGACGGGCGTCCGAACGCGGCACAGGGTTGCGCGAAAATGGTGCGCCGATCTGGGCTGTCATCTCACTGACACTCGCCGGCGACACGATGGATATCGCGCAGATGCTCGAAAGAAGTCAGACGAGTAAGCGCGGCACCGGCAAAAAGTCTGGCTGATCAGCGGAAGCCGAAGACGGCGAAACGTCAAATAGGAGCGGACTCATGAGCGAGTGGAATCGACGTCGCTTCATCGCCCGTGCGGGGCTTGCCGTGAGTGGCGGCTTTGCAGCCTGGCCATTACTGCATGGTCGCGATCTGTTCGCACAGGCTCCGTCGCCGGCGCAGAGCTTTCCGGACGAGATTCTCAATCCAGTCGAAGTCAGCGGCGCGGACGCGCAGCCAGTGATGGGCCGCCTGCCCGGGGCGAAGCGGATGTACGTCCTGCCGAACGACGCGGGGGAGTTTCATCGAATCGGCAGCCAGGTCATGAAGTTCGTCGCGCGGGCTGCCGACACCGACGGCGTCTACGAGTTGATGACGTTCGCCGGAAACACGGGCGCCGTCATGCCGCGTCACGCGCACCTCGGCAGCCACGCGGTCATCCTCGTGATCCGCGGCCAGGTCGAGCTCGAGCTCGGCGACGAACGCTGGACGATGATGCGCGGTGATTTTGCGAACGTTCCACCGGCCACGCCGCACGGCTGGACGATGCGATCGGAGGGCGCGCAGTTCGCGCTGTTCTCCATGAACGGTCGCGTCGGGTCCGCCTTCACGGCGATGGGCGATCCGCAGGCCGGACCGCAGGTGCCCGCGAACGTGCCGCACGACATTCCAGACGGCCGCCTGGCCCGCGCGTCTTTTGCCGGCGATTTTCAGCGTCGGCCGTCGCTGACGACGGCGCCGACGCCGGTGCGTGTCGCGAACACGCGTCTCGCGGGATCAGCCGTCCCGTATGTGATTGTTGATGGCGCCGGCGATCGGTACGGCGGCAACACGTTCCTTGCGCGAAACGCGCAGACCAACGGCCAGTTCCTCGTGATCATCACCGAGGGCGGCGTGGGGCCTGGCGTCCCGGCACACTTCCACGCACGGCACTTTGAGAATTTCTTTGGCCTCGACGGCGAGACCCTCGCCTGGGCGTACGGCAAAGCCGTGCCGCTGCGGATGGGGGACTTCATCCAGGCGCCGCCGCGGAACCTGCACGGATTCCGCCTCACACAACAGTACAACCGGTTCGCGGCGTTTCTGACGCCGGGGATCTTCGAGAACTTCTTTACGCGGGGCGCGGGTCCGCCCGATGGCGCACGCGGTCCGGCCGGGGCGCGTGAGGGTGGCGAGCGTGGACGTGCGGGCGGCGATGGCCGTGCGGGTGGGTCCCCGCGTGGAGGTGCGCCTTCCGGCGACGCGCTGCGCCAGATGTTCCTCGGGATTCAGATGAGCGGCCGCGGGCCGGATGGGTACCCTCTCGATGTGCACCCGCCGAAACTGCCGCTGCCACCGCAGGATCCGATCTGGACCGGCGGCGCTGCCTCGGCGCTCCAACAGCGCTCGGCCTTGCTTGCGCACGCCTCGGCAGTCTGCGGTGGGCCGCAGCTCAGTCGTGAAATCACGCCCGAGTTGCGGCGCGCGCTGGCCCTGAAGCCGCGGCCTGAAGAATTCCTATGATGCGAGCTCGTGGATCAGCCGCGACGATCCTATGGGTCCTTCTTGCGGCTTCCGCAAGCTTCGTCTGCGACGCTCAACAGGCTCCCTCCGTCGAGATGCAGACGCTCACCTATGCGTCGCGCGACGGGAGGGATCTCCTTCTGGACCTGTATCTGCCGCAGACGCCGATTCGCAAGCCTGCGCCTGTGATTGTGTTCCTGCACGGCGGCGGTTGGTCAGGCGGCACGCGGACGACGGGGCCTGATTTCAAACGGTACTTCGCCGCCGACGGATTCGCGATCGCCTCGATCGAGTACCGGCTCACGCCGGCGGTCACCTTTCCAGCACCGGTCGAAGATGTGCGCACGGCCGTGCGTTGGCTGAAGGCCAACGCCGTCGCGCACGCGATCGATCCGGATCGCATCTGTCTCTGGGGCACGTCGGCCGGTGGACATCTCGCGGCGGTCGCCGCGCTTGCCCCGAAGGGGACCTTCGACGGAACCGACAATCTGGATCGGTCAAGTGACGTGCGATGCGTGCTCGACGCCTACGGTCCAACGAAATTTGACGTCATGGACGAACAGGCGAAACAGGAAGAAGCGGGGCTTCAGCCGCCGGTCGTGATCGTCACGGCGGGGCGGGGCGGCGCAAGACCAGGCGGAGCGCCGACAGTTCCGCCGGCGATGCTACACAATCCGGAATCGTCGCCCGAATCTCGCCTGATCGGCGCCGCGATTCAGACCACGCCCGAGCGCGTTCGCGCCGCAAGTCCGATCACGTACGTCCGCTCTGGAGCGCCGCCTTTCCTGCTGATGCATGGCCTCGCCGACAACTCCGTTCCCCATGGACAGAGTGTTCTCTTATACGAAGCGCTTGTAGCTGCTGGCAATGACGCGACGTTGCGTCTGGTCGATGGGCTACCGCATACGTTCTTCAACCGCACCGATCTGGATGACGTCGCCGGACCGTTCCGGATGGACGTCCGCGAACACCATCGCGGAGGCGCCGAATCGCGGCGTGTGGATCGCGCGGGCGTCTTTGCTGTCGCCCGCGACTTCTTTCTCGCGCATCTGCGGTAGCGAACTTCATATCTCCTTTTTTTGATCGTGGACGTGGCGGACTCGGCGCGGCGCTTCGCCGGTCTGATAAAGGCACGGCGATGAAACTCCAAGAGGTGACCGGACGCGCTGTGCAGCGGTTCAGAAGACCGCTGTTGCTCGCGACTGTGTCGTGAGCCTCAATTTGGGGTTCGTGCGGAACAATCTAATGAACGATGGGGGCGGCACCGCGACTGGCGTAGCCGCAAGCGGTCCCGCGCACTGTTCCAATTGCACACCGGGATTCCTCAAAGGGCGTCGTCGCGCAGCGCCGGCTGAAAGGGCGAAGTGTGCAAAAGAGCACAGCAGCCAAACCCCCAACGGCGAGATGATTGCCTGGATTCGGCGCATTCGACGCTTGTCAACGACTAACAGCCAAATCCGGCCACTTATTCATCATGATCACGCCTTTCACGATGCGGCTAACGCGCACGCAATCTGCTCATGATCAGCTGTGCGGAGTGTGCGGAGCCGAGTTTGTTCCCGCCGAAGATTCGGGATCACGTCAACTGTCTCTGATGCCCGCCGATAAGGAACCATTCAGCGTATTGATGTGTGGTGGATGCCACTCGAAGTGGTCGCATGGCGTGACCGTGACCGTCCGTCGCGGCGGCGAGATCTCCGTTGCTCCTGTCCTTCGCCATCCGGAAAGAGGCTGAGCGATGGACGGATCCACCCGCTGATTCAAATGTCCCAGTCGAGGAGAGGTCGTCGCGTTGCGCAGCCGCGACTGGATCTTGACGCCGAAATAGCCGCCATGGTCGATCGTGTTCGTCAGGTATTTGGCGACGAGATCCTCGCTGGTATCTACGACCGCGCGCAAAACGCCGCGATTCGGCAAGCCCGGGCACCCGACACACCGGCGTCGGTGCCGAGTGACGGCAGGCTGCGCCGCGTCTCGAACGTGGATGACGATGGGTTCGTCCGCGCACTACGCGACGAGCTGGACCGGGCGTTGACGCACCATTAGCGTCCCGTTCACACAGACCGTTCGTAATGAGACCCCTCTAAGTGCAACCCGAGCAGCCGCATTTGGCGAACGCGACGCAGCACGCTCATGGCATTTGATGCCATTCACAACAGGAGGTCGATCGTGTCGAGTCACAAGGTCCCCGCGCCACCGGTCGTGCATCAGTGTCCGAGTTGCCGCCAACCACAGACGAAGATCAAACGCGTGCTGGGTGATGGCAAATTCGGCTCGAGGAATTTCATCTGCTCGCGGAGGGAATGTGCGCTTGGCATTGACGTGTCGAAGCTGGAAACGTGGGTCGCGGAATGACTGGCAACGTCGGTCATCGTCTCCGCTGGCTGATGGTCTCACAAGGCTCGCCGCATCGATGGCAGACGCGGTGAAGTCGTAAGCGCAACGACGACGCGGAACAAGAGTGAGTCATGGATAAATCCATCAGCGTTGGTGATGTCGTCGTGTGTCGGGTCAACGGCACGTCGGAACTGTACGTGATTGGCACAGTCGCCGCCGGAACGATCGACGGATTGTCGCTTTCTGCCGTGACCACAAAGGTAGGATTGGCGCGCGCCATCGCGCAGGGCTACCAGGATCGCACGCCTGACGAACGCGTGTGGTTGTTCGATGGGACCGCGTCAGGTTACATCGAAACCACGGCGCCGCGCAGCCTCCTCTACACAAACGCCGAAACACCGACTGCTGGGCGTTCCAAAGAGTACATACATCGGCAATCCTGCCTGTCAGGATAGGCGGTGAGAGGGGACACGATGCCCAAGTCCGCCGTGGTAGGCCCCGCGTCACGCAGACGCGGGCAGCCTCAGCCAGCCGAATTGCCGGACGTTGTCGAAGGCCAGATCGCCGAACTCTGCCGCGATCTCGCCGTGGAGGCGAAGCGGATACATCAATTGCAACAGCAGGCCGACGAGTTGCAGAGAGTAATTCGGCAGTGGGCCGGCCAACCCGGGGCGCATTCGTACCGCGACATCAGCTAGTCGTGAAGGACGACACTCAGCAGTGAGGTGTTGATCTTGATGTCGCCGTTGTACTCGATGAACCCCAGATCTCGGAATTTGTTCATGAAGAAGTTGACGCGCGAACGCGTTGTCCCGATCATTTCCGCAAGCGTTTCCTGCGAGATCTTCGGTATCCGCCGCTCCGATCCTCCCTGATCGCCGTACCGGGCCAGCAGCAACAGTACCCGCGCCAATCGCTTTTCGCTGGAGTTGAAGAGGTGATCGACAAGGTCGGCTTCGATGCGGATATTCCTCGCCAGCATGTATGCAATGAACCGTTCCGAAAACGTTGGCTCGTCGCGCAGGAGTTGAAGCATCGCGGCCTTCTCGATGATGAGTACTGTCGTCGACGTCGTCGCGGTGGCCGTTCCGATCCGAATCGATTGACCTGTTAGGGCACCTTCTCCGAAAAAATCGCCGGGACCGAGCATCGCCACCACGGCTTCTTTCCCGGTCCGGGAGAGCACCGAGATCTTGATACCGCCTTTCTGGATGTACAAGACGGCGTCGCTCGGTTGACCCTGCGAGAAGACGATCTTCCCTCTTGGGTACGACACGACGCGCCGTGCCGCACCTGCGGACTCGAGGAAGGCCTTGGCGTCGAAGGCTGGAGGTTCCCCGGCTGACTGAACGCGGCGTGCTTTCGCTTTTGGCATCGGGAATCAAGCGAATTATCGCACGCGACGCGCGACCCAGGCGGCGCCGGCCCTCGTTCGTCGTTCTTATTTGCCTTCCGGTCGGTGTTCAGTCTGGAACAGTGCGTTGAGCACGCATTCGCTAAACTTGACGGATGGCGTTGTTGCCGCGCTAAGCCTCTCGACTTTGGCACACGAACAATTCGCCCACGAGGACACTATCAATGACGACGAACGGAACGATCAAACGCATTACTGAAAAGGGTTTCGGGTTCATTGCCACGGCGGAAGGCACGCAGTATTTCTTCCATCAGTCCGCCTGCGCCGGCACGCCCTTCGACGAGTTGCGGGAAGGCCAGGAGGTCTCGTTTACGGTGGGCCAGGGTCCGAAGGGTCCCCGGGCGGAGAACGTCAACCTTCGCTGATCGTCGACGTCGCGGTGCGCCCCTCGTCCGTCGATGAAGGGGCAGCCATAGCGGGCCATAGCGGGCACGATGCTCCCGTTATACCGGTCGCTCAAACGTAATGATTTCGGCGGCAAGATTGGGTGCTGCGGTTCGCCCTGCCTCGATCCACGCGGCGCACTGAAGTTGCGGATCCACAATATCCGTCCACCATTCGCGCTCGGTTCTGCCAGGCGTCGGCAAGGCAAATCCGAGCAGCGCCTCAATCTGCTCAAACGTGAGCACGACGACCGAGGCGTAGCGATGTTCCAGGTAGGTGTGCAGCGCCCGGTACTCGCGGGGAACGTTCGACGTACTCTCCTCCATGGGAAAGATCCTCGTGGCGCGCTGTGGAACAGGCGCGGGACGAGGCCCCCGCATCCCGACCCATTCGAGCAGAGTCGTCCAGTCCCTCATTCTCGTGTGAAGTCGGTGTAGGAGTTGACCGGGCGACCACCGCCTGGCCGCGGGCATTCGTGCTGCAATTCCACCACTCGGTCGTCGGCTTTCACGGTGGTTGCTTTGGCCAGCCGCCGCGATTGCGCTTTGCGGAATTGGTCGATCATCTGATCGACGCGTGTCTGACGCTCGTCGAAGTCGTCGCGAATGATACTCATAGGTGAACTGTACCGCGCCAAATACCGGTCGGCCTGTCCTGATTTGAACAGCAGCCCGCCCCAGCCTGCAGGTGTTCTTCTCTGTCGCGCATGACCCGACGCAACTCAATCGACAGGGGCCTGACGTGGGCCCACAGTACCGCTCCGCCATCTTTCCCACCACCCCCGAGCAGGAGAAGGTCGCGCGCGCCTACATCGCCCAGTTGAGCCAGGCGCGGGTTTTCAAAGCGGCGATCGTCACCAAGATCGAACCCGATCGCCCGTTCTTCCCGGCCGAGGACTATCATCAGGACTTTCTGGAAAGGAACCCCACACACCCCTACATCGTCATCAACGACCTGCCCAAGATCCAGGAGTTGAAGAAGATCTTTCCGGATCTGTATCGCGCCAGGCCTGTGATGGTAGGTTCACAGTAGGGAGCCGAAGTCTGTGATCTGGTCATCGCGCGACATCAACGCCTGAGGCGACTGACCATGCCCACGTCCCGTGCACAATCAGTCGCCGCTTGCGTGGCTCTCGTGCTTGCGCCCTCTCCGCTACGCCTTCGGCTCAGACGAAGGCGTCGCGATGTTTGGAGACAAACGCCTCAACGGTAAGCGGCGGCCGTCCTCCGATCTCTTCGACCAGATCGTTGGTTCCCGCGAAGACGCCGTTCGTATGGTCGATGGCAACTTCGCGCAGATGCTGAATGAGGAATTCGCTGCCGGGCCGGCCCGTGATCCGATCGGCCTCTGCATAGAGCGACGTGGCGTCGTTACGCGGCGCACCGCCCGTCTTGGCGCCAGCGATCATCGAGCCCCATTTCTCGATCGCCATTGACTGATAGGTGATCGTCTTACCGAGCACTCGGCCGACTATCTCGGCAATCTCGTCGTGGGTGAGTTCGACCGGGCCATACAGCGGATAAACCTGTCCACGGTGCTCAACGGGATTCTCGAGGATCCCCACGACGACGCGGGCCTGATCTTCGCCCGCGATCGGTGCATGCCGTCCTGTCGTGAACGGTGCGTACATGACACCCTGACGGATCATCGGGGCAAGGTAGAGGAGCCACTCTGCAAAATAGGTCGGCCGTATATGGGTGACGCTCAGTCCGGACCAGTTGAGAACCTGCTCGGCGATCCAGTGACTGCGAGCTGCGTCGCTCTTCGAGTCGCTGCGCGCCGAAGCCTGCGACATATTCACGACCGCTTCGACGCCGGCCTCCAGCGCGGCCTGGACGAACTGCGCTGTGGCCTGCACGAGACCTGGCCGAATCGGATAGACAAAGTACGCGCGGTTCACGTCCTTGAGAGCGGCGCGTACCGCACCAAGATCCAAGAGGTCGCCGACGAAGATCTCGGCACCACGTTTGCGGAGCGCTTCGGAGCGATCATCTTCGCGATGCACGAAGGCTCTGACGATTTGTCCCTTGTCGAGAAGCTGTTCGGCGGCAGCTCCCCCGGTTGTCCCAGTTGCGCCGGTGATGAGGTATCTCACTTCCATGTTCTTTGACTCCCTACTGTTTCTTCTGATGAAGATGATGAATGACATCTTCATAGATGTCATGTATCATCCTCATTGTCAAGGACAGCAAATCGAACACTGAGAAAGGACCGGGACATTGGGAAGATCGAGCGAGGAAGCCGCGCAGACGAGGAAGACGATCGTTGCGGCGGCCGCCGACCATATCCGCCGCACGGGCATCGCAGAGGCCAGTCTGGCCGATATCATGGCCGCAGCGGGGCTTACGCATGGCGGGTTCTACCGGCACTTCCGGAACAAGGAGCAACTCGTTGCCGAGGCAATTTCCGCAGCGGGAACCCACACCATTGAGACGATCACCCGAGCCATGGCAAAGGGCGGCTTCGACGCTGCGGTCGACGCCTATCTTGCGAAGTCTCATCGAGATGCACGAACGCCGATCTGTCCGTTTGCCGCGGTGGGCAGCGACATGGCCCGTTCGGCGAGCGAGGTAAAAGCCGCCGGCGCCGACGTCCTGGAAAGGCTGCTCGGCAACCTTGGCGACGGCGAAGCCAGACCCGCTACTCGAGCAGACGCGATCGCTGCATTTGCCACGATGATCGGCGCCATGATCCTGGCGCGGATAGCATCCGGCACCTCTCTCTCCGACGAAGTCCTCGAGAGTGCGAAGGACCATTTGCACCGATCAGCGATCGGAAACGGCCCAAGGAGGAAGCGGAAGTGACTCTATTCGAACGATGAATCTCGGGGGACCGGCTTCGTGCCCTACGCCCACGTGAACGAACTATGATCGAAGTCGAGGCCCCCATGAGAAGAGCGGCGCTCGTCGTTTGGTGGTTACCGCTGATCGCGGCCTGTTCGTCACCAGCTCATCGATCGACATCGTCAAACACGCGCATCCTAAACGTCGCCGAGCTCAGCACCGACCAGATCCGTTCGCTCGATCCCGCGCACACCGTCGTGCTGCTCGAGGGCGGAATTCTCGAGGAGCACGGACCATATCTGCCGTCCTTCTCCGACGGGTATCAGTCCGAGTTCATCGCGACGACGATCGCTGACGCGATCGTCGCGCGTCCAGGTTGGACGGTACTGCGGTTCCCAACGCTGCCCCTCGGCGCCATGCCGGCCAACGAGATTGGAGGCCGGTTCACCTTTTCTGGCAGTTATCCCCTGCGGATGGCAACGCTTCGGGCGGTGTTCATGGATCTCGCAACCGATCTCGGCGACGCGGGCTTCAAATACATCCTCGTCCTGAACTATCACGGCGGACCGACGCACAATCGCGCGCTCGACGAGGCATCGCGATACTTCAGTGAGAGGTACGGCGCCGTGATGGTGAACCTGACGGGACTCGCCAGCGTGGCCGGTGCCGCGCCGCACGATCAGTTCACCAAGTCTGAACGTGACGCCGAGGGATTCAGCGTGCACGCGGATGCCGACGAGCATAGCCGCATGCTCTTTCTCAAACCTGACCTTGTCGCGGCTGCCGTTCATCATGCACCCGCGGTTGTCGGCCATGAACCTGCTGACCTCGTGGCGCTCGCGCACCAACCGGACTGGCCTGGCTACTTCGGCACTCCGTCTATCGCCAACGCGGTCGCCGGGCAGCGCAAGATGGAGGGTCTCGCTGCAGCTGCAGTCGATGCCGCACTGAAGGCGCTCGACGGCACGCTGCCGGCGACGGCGCCACGCGTCGTTGATGAAGACGCGGCCGATCCGGTGTTCGCACGAATCACCGAGATGTCGCTCGAGCACGATCGGCAGGTCGAGAAAAGCGAGACGGAGTGGCTGGCGTCCGGATCGCGCTCCACACCCACTGGCCTGCGTTAAACGCGTAACGAGGCGAGCGTAAACGACCGCGTCGAGTTCCCATTCCGATCCACCTTCCTCGCCAACTGCTGCCGGCTCGTGTCGTCGTACGAGCGGGCGGGTTTCTATGCGCACGGCCGGCTTCGCCGAATTGCGGGTCGTCTCGCCATTCCCGGAATCGGCTAGTCCACATAGCGCGTATCGTCCGGGCTCTAAAGGTGAGCCGTTAATTGCGCATTCTTCGCCTTCTCCTTCAGGAGGTGATATGCGCTCAATGTGGATATTGGCGATCGCGGGCATTCTTGCAGTCGGCATGCCCCGGACGGCATTCGCGCAAGAACGGGCGACCGACAACAGCGGCCTCGGCACCCGCCTCCGGACCGGTGACCGGGTGTGGGTGGAAATCGATACGACCGACGTCCGGACAGGCCGGGTCCTGGGTGTCGCCAACGGCATGCTGACGCTGGCTACGGACGGAACGGAGGAGAGCATCCCCGTCAGTCACATCTGGCGAGTCCAGCGGAAGCAGAATGGGATTGCGCTTGGAATGCTGGTTGGTGCGGGCGTCGGTTTTGCGCTTGGACTGCCGATTGCGGCGATTGGCGCGAACGAAGGGACCGGGGTCGCAGGCCCCCTCCTGTTTATGACGGGCGTTGGTGCCGCGGTCGGTACTGGGCTCGATGCGCTGCTCTGGCGAAAACGCACCGTCTACACGTCCTGGCAGTCCGGGCTCGTTGTGCGTCCTAGCCTTGGGACGGATCGTGTTGGCTTGATGGTTTCGAAGGTATTCTAGTCACGTCCGTTCTGGGTAACGCGCTATACCACCACCGCGACGTCTTCTTGAGCGCGTCGAGGAGACCATACGAATCATTGCAGCGGGTGAAGGCATCCAGGAGGTTTTCGTGGCGATTTCAATCGCGACAGTGGATGGTGGGCGAACGAGTGTGGACGAATCGGCACTCGCGCAATTCGCGACCACAATCCGTGGAGATGTCCTGAAGCCAGGTGATGCCAGATACGGAGAGAAACCGATCTTCAACGCGATGCATCAACGGCGTCCCGCCCTCATTGTGCGCTGTACAGGAACAGCCGACGTCGTTGATGCGGTGACATTCGCCCGCCATCACAATCTGCTCGTGGCCGTCCGCGGCGGCGGCCATTCTGTGGCCGGTCATTCCAGTTGCGACGGCGGGATCGTGATTGATCTCACGCGGATGCGCGGCGTCGATGTCGATCCTGAGTCGCGTACCGCGCGAGTCCAGGGCGGCGCCTTGTGGGGCGACGTCGATCGCGAGACGCAGGCGTTCGGCCTCGTCGTCCCCGGCGGCGTCGTGTCAGAGACGGGTGTGGCCGGACTGACGCTGGGAGGCGGCGAAGGCTGGGTCCGGCGAAAATACGGTCTCTCGATCGACAGCCTGTTGTCGGCTCGCGTCGTCTGCGCCGATGGGTCGGTCCGCACTGCTTCGGCGAAATCAGAACCTGACCTGTTTTGGGCGCTCCGCGGTGGTGGCGGAAATTTCGGCATCGTCACGTCGTTCGAGTTCCGCGCGCATCCGCTCGGTCCAATTGTGGCGTTTGCCGGTGTGTTCTATCGCGTGGCCGACACCGAGCGAGTTCTCCCTCGCTGGCGCGACTATTGTTCGAGCGCCCCTGACGAGGTGTCGTCGGTGGCGGTGACGATTACGATGCCCGCCGCGCCGACGCTACCGCCGCCGATTCACGACCAGCCATGTCTGGTGATCGGCGCGGTGTACACCGGACCTGCCGAGGAAGGGATGAAGGTCATGCAGCCGCTGCGAGAGTTGGGGACACCGCTCGCCGACATTTCGCAGCCGATGCCGTTTCAGGCCGTGCAGACGGCGTTCGACCCGTTCTTCCCAATGGGAAAGCTGCAGAGTTACTGGAAAGCGCAGAACCTCGCGACTCTTCCAGATCAGGCGATCGAAATCATCGCGGCCAGAGCCAAGCAGCGGCCGTCACCGCTCACGTTAGTGAATACGTTCCAGATGGGAGGCGCCATCAACCGCGTCGGTGCAACAGACACCGCCTATGCGGAGCGATCTGCGCCGTGGATGTCGTCCATCGACGGGAACTGGGAGAATCCCGCGAACAGTGCCAAGGAGATTGCGTGGGTGCGCGAAACGTTCAACCGGATTGCGCCGTACTCGACGGGCACGACCTACACAAACTTTACAAGTCAGGCCGACGAGACTGCGGCGGCGCTCGCGTCGACCGCATACGGCGCAAACATGACGCGCCTGCGCCTCATCAAGGCGAAATACGATCCCAACAACTTCTTCCGGTTGAACGCCAACATCGCGCCGGTATCGGCTGCGTCCGTATAGCGGTGGCGAGGACAACGTCACCAGTCGACGACATGCGGTTCTCGTTTCCGATCCTGCACATGCGCCGTGAGGCCGATCGCTTGTAAAGAACGAGCTGCGGCCGACCACTGCTCCGGTGACAGCTCGAATCCATCACGGCTCAGAGCCAGGAACTCGTCTCCCGCTCGACCAGTCCGCATCAGACCATGTGTGGTGTGGACCTTGGACCGGAGGAGGTAGTGGCCCACCTCGTGCGCCAACGCGCGTCCGAGGGCCCGCCCAATGAGGATCTCGTGCGATAAGACGGTGACGTTGGGAAGGCCCGGCGTCAGGCGAACCAGCTCCTCCGCATTTGCTTGCGACAGAAAGATCGATCGCTCGGGAGCGCCGTTCGTGAACGGGATCCAGCCCAGTGCTTTATCAGGTTCCAGGCGGGCTTCTCGATCATCGATCGTGACCGTCAGCGGCCACCCGTTCGCGTCCTGGTCAGATTGGATCCGGTGACAATCGAAGACGACCCCTGCGGGTTGCCAGATGCCGTCCGCCTCGACGCAGATCCGCCTCACCAGAGAATCGGTCACATTCAGGGGCGCGATGATCGCGACCGGAAGGGTCTGTGCCGTCGGTCTGGCCGCGGTCATTAGTACAAGCATCATCCACACTGCTGTCATCGGAACCTCACTGCTTGGATAGATACCGGCGGTTCAGCCGAGTATTCCGCAGGCGACTCGATGCGACGGTTCACAAAATACGAGCGTGCTGATGCGGGGGGACCGAGTGACTGTGAAGAAAAGCGTTCAGCGATCGCGCGTTCGAGTTCACGCACGCCGCGAACAGCGCGACCGCGTGAAAAGCGAATCGGGCGATTACCGTGTGGGCAAGCGTGAGTCGAGCAGCGAACTAGTACCGAGTCGGCCGACGGAATACGAGTCCACCCCCTGAGCTGGTGGAAGCAAAAGCCAGGCAGTCGTCTGTGTGTGAGCCGGGGTGACATTGGCCAGACGTTGCGCGAGCGGTAACGACACGATTCGCGCCAGTTGCGTCAGCTGATTGTTTTCCAGATCGCTGACCAGCATGACCGCATGACGCGATCCGTTAACCGACACCACGGATAGTCCGCCCAAGGGCTGTCCGATAACATGCGGAATCGCCTCTGCTGCACCACTGTCGTTAGCAGTCACGAGCAGGGACACGACCCGACCGCGATACTGCAGGATGACGTGTCCGAACCGACGTCGACCATACGCACAGGAGTGGCGCTCGAGCACATGAGCGGGGCCATCTGGCGTAGGGATGTCGTCCGGCGGAGCGCTGATCAAGAGCCGATAGGCGCTATCGAAGGTTTGCGCCGCCTCCTCGAGCGGCACCGGCCTCCTGACTAGGCGATACTTCAACGCGCAGTTGCTATGGTCTCCGATCGCGTCCCGCGCCAGCGCCTCGGCGGAGGCGGACGATCGGTTGAGGAGAATCGCGGCGGTCACTCCTGCCGCGAGCACGACACCCGCGGCAAGCGCGAGCCATCGGCCGGTACGTGTCCACGAACGATGCCGCTGTACCGCCGCGTGGCGCAGCTGGTCGCGCAACCGGTCAGTAAACTCGCCGGTTGACTGAAGCTCCGGGGCGCGATTGAAGGCGGTGCGGAGAGCACCGCGCAGCCGGCGGCGCGCTTCGATTTCCGTGCGGCACGATGGGCACGAATCGAGATGCCGCAGTATCTCGTGGTTCGTCTCCGTCAACAACTCCTGACAGAGAAACGAATCGCCAACTTCACGAACGTCACGACAGTTCATGACGCTTCGATCCTCTCATCCGAGGGTTTCCCCTTGTCATCGTTCGGCCCTGGCCCGACGATGACGGCGTCGGCGGCGACAAGTTCGGCGCGTAATTGCGCCCGACCTCGATGCAGACGTGACATCACTGTTCCGATCGGAATCGCCAACGCCTCTGCGGCCTCCTTGTACGACAGCTCCTCCACGTCGCAGAGGAGAATGACCTCCTGAAACATCGTCGGAAGCCGACGCAAACTGATCAGGATGAGTTCGTCGGTGAGGTCTTGAGGTACCGGCGGAACAAAAGGCACGGTCTGAGGGATGCGATCGTCCGAATCGTTCACCACGATCGATCGGCCTTTCGCCCGGCGCCGGTTGCTGACGATGTGCTGAAGGATCGTGGTCAGCCACGCGCGACAGTTCGTACCCGGCCGGAAGCGGTGGAACGAACGCAGCGCCTGCATCATCGTTTCCTGCACGACGTCTTCGGCATCGGCGCGGTTTCGCTCGAACCACATGGCAAGGCGGAAGAGCCGGTCTGCGTGCGGCAACACCTCGCCCTCGAACGCCGCCCAGGCGTCTGACTCGTGCGAAGTGCCGTCTTTCACCATCGATTGCCAACAGCCCGTGGTCAGCGCAGCAGACACCAGATTCTGAGCCTCACGAGGGTCAGAATCACCACAGCCCGGCGAAATATTCCCGGCCCTCGAACGCCGATCGAGCCGGTGGTCTGGCTTGGTTCCACCTTCCGGCGGGCCGATCAACGCAAACGACTGTCTAGACAGCATTTCGCCTGCCGCTTCCATGCTGACTCTCTAGCGTGGGTCGGGCCGGGGGGCCTCTCTGCACATATGCAGGAGAGGGTGGGGGCGCCCGCTGTCGTCGAGCGGCGACCGGCCCATGACCACGAATCCGAGGGCCTCGTAGAATTCGCGCGCTGCAGCGTTCTCCTCATTGACGTCAACCGCGAGCGTGCCACCAAGGCGATCCTGCGCATGGGCGACCATCAGCCGTCCGTAGCCTTGTCTGCGGTACGCCGGTTCCAAAAATAGCGCCTCGATCCGATTCGCGGCGAGGCCGAGGAACCCGATCGACGCATTCTCGTGGTTGATGAGCACCCACAGGTCAAGCGTGCCGGTGGTGAAAATGTCGGCGACAAGCGGGCGGTAGAATTCGATGTCTGCCTCGCTGAGGAAGTGGTGTGTCGCACGCACGGAGCGCTCCCACAGCGAGTGCAACGTCGCAGTATCATCGGGCCGCATCGGACGTATCTGCGTAGACGACATCTCCTCACCGCTTTGTCTTCAACACGAAATCAAGGAGTCCGTTCAGGTCGGTGACGATCCGGTCTGGCTGCACGCCAAGCTCCTCGAGTGGCTGATTGAATCGGTTCACCCAGACGGTCGGATAGCCAAATGACTTCGCGCCGGCCGCGTCCCATCCGCCAAACGCAGCAAAAACGATGTCGCGCTTTTCGAGCTGAAGACGATCGACGCCCAACTGATATGCATGCGGATCAGGCTTGTATGTGTGATTCTCGTCCGTGCTGACGAGCGCGTCGAACCAATGCGTCAGGTCCGCCCTCTCGGCGTTGGCCCGGAGCATCGCCGGACTGAAGTTCGCAATGGTGATCACTCGGACGTCCGCGTCGCGCAGTCGACGTAAGGCATCGGCAGTATCGGGCCACGGCGTCAGCTGCAGATACCCGTCCAGCAGCTGATGCTTCTGCGTCGCACTCAGTTCAACGTGCATCGCATTCGCCGTGTATCGGAGGGCATCGTCGGTGATGGCGAGGAAATCGACGTAGCGACCGGTGATCGACCGCAACCAGCTGTACTCGAACTGTCGTGTGCGCCACAGGTTGGTGAATTCTCTGCCTTTGCCAGGAGCAATCCGATCGATGGTCGACACTATGGAATCTGGATTGAACAGCACGAAATAGTCGAACGCGACGGCCGAATACTGCTGCTGGACGCCGCGCTCGACCGACGGCGGCGAGTGCTCGATTGGTGTTGATGCCATTGTGAAGGCGCCACCGATCGCTACCGCAAGACACCCCAAAATAGTCCGCATATTGAACGCACCAATTGACTCACGGCAGTTTTACAGCCAGTACGTCGATTCGCTCGATCACTGGCGGGCCGGCAAGCAGAGTCGATGCATGCTCGCCGAGCGCGGCGGCAATTCGGCCCCCAAGGTGCGCCTCCCGGCCGGCTTCATCGGGAAATGCGTCGAAGATTCCGAACGTCGCCGGCCCGAGCCGAATCGCGAACCACACCACCGTTGCGGGCTCTGCCTGAGCGAGCGGCGCCGCACTGCGAAGAAAGGCGCCCAAATCCTCTTCGCGTCCCGGCTTGGCTTCCATCCGAACCCACAATCCCACCGTCACCGTCTTCGCATTCACGAGCATGACTTCGCGATCACTTTCAGAGTCTTGATCGTGAGTGTCGACACATCCTGGCGCATCGTCCCCATCGAGCCTTCAGACACCGATCCGGTGATAGACACTTTCTGTCCCACGCGCTTGCTGAGATTGGTGGAGCCCGCCAGCGCGAACGACTTCGATGGCATCGCGTCCATCTTTTCGTCCGGCATCGACATCTGCTCGTGGTTCATCGTCTTGGCTTCATTACTCTTCATCGCCGACTCGTCGTGCTTCATCGCCATGTCGGCGTGGTGCTTCATCGCCATGTCACCGTTCATGGATTCTGAATCGTCGATCTTTGTCAGCAGGAACGCGCCCCCGTGATTCACGGACTCCACGCAGCCCGTGTACGTCATGCTCATCGCATCGGCTTTCGAAGGCTTGCCCGTGGCCTTCGCGGACTGCGCGCTGGCGGCCGCCGTGAACGACACCGCCACGACTGCGGCACTTAGCATCCAGTTCATCCTCATTCTGTCCATCTCCTCGCTCGGGCAGGCAGAACGCGCCTGCTTGATGACGTGATGTCCGGAAGGTGCCGAAATATTCCGGGGAATATTTCCGCTATCGATCGAGATAACCCGAGGTGGAGGTATCTCGTGACGACGAGCTTTGATTTGTCGCAACTCCGACGTTGGTCGGTCATTCCGTTACGGCTGATCGTGGGCTACGGGTTCATTGCTCACGGCTATGCGAAGGTCATGAACGGCGCGGATCACTTTGCCGCGTCCCTTCAGGGGCTTGGTGTGCCTGCGCCGCACTTAATGGCCTGGGCAACTATCGGATTCGAGCTCCTGGGCGGTCTCGCTGTTCTTGTTGGGGCGTACATTCCACTCATCAGTGTTCCGCTGACGGTGATTCTCCTCGTCGCGGTCGTCACAGTACACCTGCCGTACGGCTTCACTTCGATCAAGCTTCGGGCGGTGACAGCGGCTGGGCCTCAATTCGGTCCGCCAGGCTACGAGACCAACCTGCTTTACATCGCCGCACTGGCGACACTGGTTCTCGGCGGATCCGGCCCCCTCGCCGCAGATAGGTGGCTTTCGCGCGTCGGCAGGCGCGTACAGGCGGAGCGCCCATGACATCGATCGCTGGCATCGACCGATTATTCGAGGCGCACCTGATCGTCGCCGATCTCGACGCGTCAATCGCGTTTTATCGGGATCGTCTTGGACTCGAACTGGCGCATGTCGTACCTGAGCGTCGAGCCGCGTTCTTCTGGGTCGGTGCGCGGGGTGACTCGATGTTGGGGCTCTGGCAAGGCGGCGCGGGCCCTCAGAAAACGACCACGCACATTGCCTTTGCCACAACGGCTGAGGACGTGCTCGCAGCTCCGCGGAGACTGCAGTCGGCGGGCATCGTTGCTCTCGACTTCAACGGGCGACCAACAGAGGAACCGGTTGTGCTCGCCTGGATGCCGGCGGCGGCCGTGTATTTTCTCGACCCCGATGGTCACCTCTTGGAGTACATCGCGATGCTCGACGGTGAACCGCGCCCCGACGATGGTCTCGTAGAATGGCGCGCGTGGCAGGAGTCATGATGGGCCACGGGAGATACGTTCGAGTTCTTGCAATTTCCGGCAGCCTTCGCCAGGCATCGTCGAACAGTGCCCTCGTCGCTGTTGCCGGTCGTGTGGCGCCAGTCGACATCGAAGTGTCGGTCTACGGAGAGCTCGCGGAGGTTCCGCCGTTCAACCCGGATCTGGACACCGATCCGACACCGGTCGGAGTCGCCAGATTCCGAGCGGCGCTTGAGACGTGCGACGCGATCCTGATTTGCAGTCCCGAGTACGCGCATGGCGTGTCTGGCGTGCTGAAGAACGCGCTGGACTGGGTGGTCAGCAGCGGAGAGCTGATTGACAAGCCCATTGCCCTGATTAACGCCTCGGCACGAGCCACTATCGCCTATGAGTCACTGCGAGAGACGCTCATAACGATGTCGGGACGAGTCATCGAGGAGGCGTCGGTCGCGATTCCGCTTGACGGTCTGAAGAGCGACGCCACCAGCATTGCCCAGGACGTTCATCTCTCGGGATTGCTGAAGTCATCGCTCACCGCGCTCGCTCGAGCCGCGCGCGTTGGTCCGGCGCAATAGACACTCCACGAGTCGCATCGGAATATTTCTGTCGCGTGCGGGTATTTCTGACGTTTGAGGAGAACGTCATGTTTAGAAGAAATGTGTTAGGTGTGATCGTCGCCGTCCTTGCACTGGCTGCAGGCAGCGGCGGAATTTACGCGAACGGAACTCACGGTCGGACGCTCGTCGTGACGATGACCAACGACCCGGATGCAAATCAGGTCAAGGTCTACGACGCCCAGAGTCATGTGTTGCTCCAGACATTGTCCGCTCACGGCAGGGGCGGTGTCGGTGGCAACGCACGAGGTATCAAGCAGAACGACGGCAT
>Ga0207701_10000214_pt1 | contig 57356 bp, 56 predicted proteins | sample KBSSwiSSwithPhiX_FD_184294 | JGI IMG/M metagenome (GOLD analysis project Ga0207701, IMG submission 184294) | Switchgrass rhizosphere bulk soil microbial communities from Kellogg Biological Station, Michigan, USA, with PhiX - S5 (SPAdes) (version 2) | ecosystem: Environmental > Terrestrial >... | reverse complement strand
ATACGCCTGCCGCACCAGGTTCAGCCCGTTGAATCCGCGAAGCCGGATGTCGGTGATGAGCAGATCGTACGATTCGGCAGCAAGCAACCCCTTCGCGGCGTCGTACGTCGTCGCGCCGGTCACGAGATATCCCATCTCGCGAAGCATCTCGACGATGCCTTCGAGAGCGGCGTCGTCGTCATCCAGGACCAGGATCTTGTACGGCAACTTCATGGTTTTCGCCGGGAGCGGGCACACCAGGACTACCTGGAGCCCGGCAAACCGGGTGCCGCTGAGCCGCTATTCAAAACTCTACGCCAAACGCAGGTTTTTGCGTGATTTTTCCGAAAGGGCGGGGTCGGATCTGTAAGCGTTCGGAAAACTCTGAAATCCCGGGTAGGCGGATCTACCCCTCAGTAGGCGTATGTTCTCTCAGTGAACAACCGGCCGCCGAGGGGCGTCGGCGGCCAGGGTGCGGTTTATCAATGCGTCGAGTGTTCGCTGGGGGATATCGAACGGGCCCGCGACGGCTGCGCCCATTGGGATCTCGAGTGCGATCACGACGCCTCCCTCCGCCGGCTCGACGATCCAGCTGAATCCGCGCAGCGCGACATAGCGATCGTGTGCGCCCGGATTCTTCGCGCGATCAATCGCGAGCAGCATTGACTTCAGCACTGCGTGAACGTCGAGCTCGGTCCAATCGGGTGCGTCATTTCCGTCGTGCTCGAGCCGCTGCGCGATCGCGGTTTCACGGTCTCGGAGCACAATCTCTATATCGAATTCCATCTCGGCCTCAGGTCTCAGTGCGGGGTCCGTCAAAACAACGATACTACGATCCGCGTACCGCCAACTCCGCGTCCAACTCCGCAGGCGTTCCCACCGGTTGACGACACGTGAAATCGCGGCAGACGTACGCCGCTGCTCCGCCTCCGGCGCGCGCGGTCATCGATGCCGTAAACGGCAACAGCTTCGACGCGTCACCACGCGACGATGTCGCGAGCGGGATGACGATGCTGAACGGAAGGTAGTGGCGCGCGAGCTGTGTCATCAGGAGACGGCTGGCGTCGGGTTCTCCGACGATGACGACCTGCGTGTAGCCCGCGTGCCACGCCGACAACGCGCACAGCATCATCGGAATCGTTCGACCGGCGGCACCGATGCGCGGACCGTAGCGGGCCAGCGTTCGCTCGGCCCGTCGCCGCAAGCCCTCATCTCCGGTGAGGTGGGACAACGTCAGGGTGTTGAGCGCCGACACCGAGCTGGCGGACGGTTCCGCGCCGTCATAATCCTCTTTCAGCCGCAGGAGCACTGTCGGATCATCGCCGGTCGTGCTGAACCAGCCGGCTTCCTTCTCGTCCCAGAACTTGCGATCCTGTTCAGCCTGAAGCGTGACGGCCCACTCGAGCCACGCGGGATCGCCGGAAGCCTGGAACAGTTCGAGCAGACCCCAGATCAGATACGCATAGTCTTCCGCATACGCAGGGATCGCCGCTTCTCCATCGCGATAGCGCCGCAGCAGCCCGTGGTCCGACCACAGCGTGCGACGGACGAACGACGCGGCCCGAGTCGCGGATTGAAGATTCGCCGCCGACGTCGGAGGATCGACCAGGACACGAGCGGCGCGCGCGAAGGCGGCGATCATCAAACCGTTCCACGCGGTGAGAATCTTGTCGTCGAGGTGCGGCCGCGGCCGTGTCGCGCGCACTTCGAACAGCCGTTGACGAATGCGGCCGAGCGCCGCCACGACGTCGTCCGGCGATGTGCCGCTCCGGATGGCAATCTCCTCGATCGACTGAGCCGTATACAGAAGGTTCTTGCCGGTGAACTCTCCCTGCGGATCGTTCGGAGCATTGCCTGCTGGCTCGATGCCGAATCGGCGTCGAGCGGTCGCCGCATCCTCGCCAAGCACGCGCGCGATCTCATCATCCGCCCAGATGTAGAACGCACCTTCAGACTTATGAGCGGCGAGCGTGCCGGCCAGTTCCGGCGGAATACTGTCGGCGTCCTCTGCAGAGTAGAAGCCGCCCTGCGGATCGGTCATGTCACGGCGAACGTATGACAGCGTATCTTCGGCGACGGCGGCATAGAACTCGTCGCCAGTCGCCTGCGCCGCCTCGAGGTACGCGAGGACCAACTGCGACTGGTCGTACAGCATCTTTTCGAAGTGCGGCACACGCCAGTCTCCGTCGACCGAGTAGCGATGAAAGCCGCCGCCGATGTGATCGCGCATGCCGCCCAGCGCCATCGCTCGAAGTGTTTCTGTCGCCATCAGCAGCGGCGATTCGGAGGATCGCTCCACCTGCTTCCGGCGGGCGTGCTCCCGGAGTAGAAACAGCAACTCACTTGGCCGTGGAAATTTCGGCGCGTCGCCGAAACCACCGCGACGTCGGTCGAAGGCTTTCTGAAACTGATCGACGGCAACGTCGAGGGCGTCCGCGGTTGCGAGCTGCGACTCCGCACGTTCCGAGCCGTCAGTGGCCGTCACCGTTTGCAGCCGCTGAAACAGCTCCGTTGCGGCACCCTCGACTCGATCCCGCTCCGTCTTCCACACACGCGCGAGCTCGCCGAGTAGATCCGAAAAACCAGGTCGCCCCCAACGCGAGGTCGGAGGGAAATAGGTGCCGCCGTAGAACGGCTTCAGTGTCGGCGTCAGGAATACGGTCATCGGCCATCCGCCGGAGCCGGTCGTCGACTGGACGAAGGACATGTAAACACGATCAACGTCCGGCCGCTCCTCGCGGTCGACTTTGATCGAGACGAAGTCGCGATTGAGGAGCTCGGCAATAGTTGGATTCTCGAACGACTCGTGCTCCATGACGTGGCACCAGTGACAGGTCGAGTAACCGATCGACAGAAAGATCGGCTTGTCCTCCCGACGCGCGCGCTCGAACGCCTCGTCGCCCCACGCGTACCAGTCGACGGGATTGGCTGCGTGCTGCAGCAAGTAGGGGCTACGTTCTTTCGCCAGCCGGTTCACCGGCCCGCTCCGCTCTTCATCACGTCATCGTACCACGCGAGTACCCTGTAGAATCCACTCGATGGTCGACGATGACGTCCGAATCGCTGTGCTCCTCGAAGATGGGTTTGAAGACGACGAGCTTCGAACACTGATGGATACGTTTGAGCAGGCGGGCGTCCGGCTGACGTTGCTGTCACCGTTTGCCGAGCGGGCCTACAGCGGCCGGCACGGGCGGTTGACGCTCACGTCGGAGGACGCGGCCAGCAAGGTACGCGCGCCCATGTTTGCCGCCATCGTGATCCCTGGCGGTTACGCGCCCGACAAACTGCGGATGCGGCACGCGGTGCTCGATCTGATCCGCGATGGCGTCGCTCAGGGAATTCCTGTCGGCGCAATCGGGCACGGGGCTCAGGTACTGATTTCCGCCGCTGTCGTGGCCGGCCGCACTCTCACGTGCTGGCCGTCCATCGCCATCGACATCAAGAATGCTGGTGGGCTGTACGTGGATCGGCCGGTCGTCGACGACAACGGCGTCGTCACCGCACGCAAGGTCGATGACGTCCGCGTGTTCGCAGAGGCGATCCTGAGGCGGATCACGAATCTACGCTGAGAAGATACAATCACTGCGCATGAATGGGGATCTGGCCGTCCAGACCAGCGGTCTGACGCGAAACTTCGGCAACTTTCGCGCGGTGGACGGCATCGATCTCGCGGTTCCCGCCGGCAGCTTTTACGGCTTCCTCGGTCCCAACGGCGCCGGCAAGTCGACCACCATCAAGTGCCTGACCGGACTCCTCCGTCCGAGCGCCGGCAGCATCACGATTCTGGGGACGAATCCCCTGGCCGATCCGGTCTCCGTGAAACGACGGATTGGCGTCGTCCCAGAGGATCTCGCCCTGTTCGATCGGTTGACGGCTGAAGAGACGCTGACCTTCGTCGCCGAAGTGCACGGGATCGAAGCGGCGACGGCAAAACACCGCTCGGCGGATCTGCTCGAACTGATGGATCTGAAGTCGGCTGGAACAACGCTGGTGACCGACTTCTCGCACGGCATGCGGAAGAAGCTGTCGCTCGCGGCGGCTCTCCTGCCCGCGCCCAAGCTGCTCTTTCTCGATGAACCATTCGAGGGCATCGATGCCGTCGCGTCGAGGCAGATCAAGGATCTGCTGCTCTCGTTCATCTCACGCGGCGGCACCATCTTCCTGACGTCGCACATTCTCGAGATCGTCGAGCGGCTCTCCACCCACATTGGCGTGATCGCTCATGGCAAGCTGGTCGCTCAGGGCCGGATCGACGAGCTCCGCGCCGGCGCCGGAAGTGGCAAGACCCTCGAGGAGCTTTTCATCGAGCTCGTGGGCGGCGAAGCGCGGACCCACGCGCTCGACTGGATCTGACATGGTGCGGACCCTGCGGGCATTCGCCTGGATGCGATGGCGGATGTTCATCAACTCGCTGGAGAAGACTGGCGCCCGCGACACCGTCGAGCGATTCTCGATCGCCATCGAAAAGCTCGGCCCGATCATGGCGGCGGTCTTGATGGTGCCGTCGGCTCTCTTCATCGCCGCGGCGGGCGCTGCCAGCGGATTCGCCCTGTCACGCGGCGACCAGCATTCATTGTTCTTTGAGGTCGCGCGCTTCTTCCTGCTTCTCATTCCGCTCGTGGCCATCGTTGGCCCGCTCTTGCTACCTGCCGCGGACCGCACCAATCCCGTGCGGCTGCTGCTACTACCCATTCCGCGAAGCACCTTGTATGTCGCGCAATCATCATCGGCTTTCGGCGACGTCTGGGTGCTGCTGATGCTGCCGCTCGTGCTGTTCCTGCCGGTTGGGCTTCTCATTGGCGGCGCGTTCACTGCCGCGCTGCTCTCGCTCGCTGGCGGCGTCCTCCTCCTGCTCGTGGTCGTCGGACTGTCGTCGCTGTCGGCCAGCCTGCTTCATCTGCTCGTCCGCAATCGACGGCGAGGGGAATTGCTGACCCTGCTCTTCATCCTGATCCTGCCGGCAATGAGCATGCTTCCTGGCCTGCTTCACGGCACGCGACAGTTGCAGCATGTGAACGGCGCACCGCCTCCTCCCGAAAGCCGAGCGGCTCAATGGGCACGGAGCGCGGGCACGCGCGCATTCGCACTCTATCCGGCCGAGCTGTACGTCAGGTCGGCGCGAAGCGCTGCGCTCGGCGACGCGGCGACGTCAACAGCTGCGCTCACCGTGCTGGCAGCAACGGTGCTGATCCTCCACGCGGCAGGCATGTTCGTCTTTACGAAGGTGCTCGACTCGCCAGGTTCGACGGGCGCGCGGAGGGCGGTGCCGACGAGGGCCGTGTGGGGTCGACGACTACCGGGACTGTCCGCCGGAGCTTCGGCGGTTGCGCTCGCGCACCTGCGCCTCGCGCTTCGAACACCGCGCGGCCGTTCAATTCTTCTGGCGCCAGTTCTGATGGTCGCAATCTTCGCGTTCGTGATGCGCCGACAGGCATCTGGGATCGGCATCGAGGTGATCGCCGGCCAGGCCGGCTTATCGCTGGCTGCCTTCGGATCGTTCGTGTGCCTGATGTCCATCCTGCCGATTGCGATGAATCAGTTCGCGGTTGACGGCGCCGGCCTCACCATGGCGCTGCTCTCGCCGTTGACCGACCGTGAGTATCTGTGGGGAAAGGCCGTCGGGAACGGCCTCATCGCGGCGGTGCCCGCAGGACTGTCCATCCTGGTCGCGCTCGCCATGCTGCCCGGCGGCCCGCCCGGGCTCTGGCTCGCGATTCCCATCGGCCTGCTGGCCGTCTACTTCATCGTCGCACCCGCAGCCGCAATCTTCTCGGCCGTGTTCCCCAAGACGGTGGATCTGAACAGCATCGGCCGCGGCAGCAACGCCCACGGCCTGTCGGGCCTGCTCGGGATGCTGACGTTCGTGGCCGCCGGGGTACCGTGCGTGCTGATCATGCTAGCCGCATCGGCGTGGCTCCAGCGGCCATCCCTCGCGCCCGTGCTGCTGCTCGTGTGGTGCGCGATCAGCTTCGGCATCGGGTGGCTGCTCTTCATTCTCGCCCGCCGCATCTTCGCGCATCGCCGCGAGAACCTCGCGATGCTGCTCTGATTCTTGTCGCGGCTCGCGGCTCGCGGCTCGCGATTCGAGGATTCGTGATTAGCGACTCGAGGACTAGCGATTTGAGGATAAGTAATTAGTGATGAGGGATTCAGAGGGACACTCGCCTCTCGGCCCACCACCACATCCCGAGTGCCGTGAGGAGAAGGCCCGCCGCAGCGATGTAGGTATCGATCGCCGGCACCATCCAGCGGGCGATCTGCGAGCCGACCGTCGTCAATCCGGTCCATGCGCCGTCGGATGCGGCGACGACGCCGCTCAGATTCATCAGTGCAAATACGCCAACCGCGACGATGACGAGAGCCGCCAGCATCGCCACGTTGAACAGCCGATCGACTTTCTGCTCCATGCGCCATCGCTCACGGCGCACTCGCTGAAGCACAGAGGCGACGAAGCGGTCTGGCGCCGCCGGCGGGCGGTGTGCGGCAAGCATCATCTCGAGACGACGCGCGGTCGCCAGCGTCGAGGCACAGGACGGACAGCTTTCGAGGTGCGCGCGCATCTCCGGCGTCGGCCGGATTTCGTCCGCTGCAATGGCCTCGATCAATTCGGCCGTATCCTTGCACGTCATTGAAGCAGTTCCCGAAGACGGCGCTTGGCTCGATGGAGATGCGTCTTCACGGTGCCGATTGGAATATTCAACGCCTCGGCCAGCGCCTCATATTGGACACCATCGATGTAGTGGGCCGCAATCAGAACACGGTACTGCTCGGGCAGCTGCGCGATGGCCTTGTCGAGCCGTTCGCGCAGCTCGAAATCGGCAAACGCGTTGTCGGCGCGGCCCGGTTCGGCGATCGGTCGCCGGCTCGCGACTTCGACCGTCCGGCGGCTGCGCGCCTCGTTGCAGACGTTCGACACGATCCGAAAAATCCAGGTCGACAGACGTGCCTCTCCCCTGAAATACGGCAGACCGCGATGGACCTTGAGGAACACCTCCTGGGCCAGATCGTCGGTCTGCGAGCGATCGGTCGCTAGACGCCACACCATTCCGTACACGAGGTTCTTGTACCGCTCGACGAGCTCGCCGAATGCGATGTCATCGCCGGTCCGACACCGCTCGATGAGGGTGCGTTCGTCGAAGTCGGTCATCCGCCAGCCTTATTAGAGGCCGTCCGAGGCCAGTTTGTTTCACGCACGGGTTGAAACAATTCGCGGAGTGCCCCGGTCTAATGCAGCTGAATCGGTCGGAGGAGGTTCGTTTATGGGTGATGTCGGACTCATTCTGTTCCTGTTGATGACGATCGTGGCCGGCGCGGCCCTGATGATAGCGGCGATGCACAATCGCCGGCTGGTTCGCGAGATGGAACATCGTGAACGACTGGCGATGATCGAACGGGGGGTGATGCCGTCACCCGAGAGCAATCCGGCCGCTTTCGAAGCGGCAGCCGGATTTCTGGAGCCCGACAAGGATGAAGTGAACCGCACCCAGCGGTATCGAACCGCCGGGGTTCTGCTCATCGGCTTAGGGCTGGGCCTGGTGTTCGTGATCGGCGTTGCGGCAGGCTCGCCGGAGGTCGGATGGGGTGTTGGCGGCGCCTGGATGAGCCTCGGAGGCGCGTCGCTGCTCAACTACTGGCTGATGTCGCGGCGGACCCACTGGGCGCCAGGAACTCGTCGGTCTGAACCACCGGCGAATTCCACACCGTAACCCCGCAGTTCGCGCACGGATGAGCAGGTGTGTCGCCACCTACACAGGCCGGACCAGTGACGGTGTTACCTGGTGGCGACCGCTACTACCTCATCGGCAGATCGCTACAAAGAACGCAGAAAACCATTTAAAAACAGCCCAATTTGCTCTGGCAAAGCTGGCACCGCGGTTGCTCTTAAGAAGGGTGTCGGGCGGCTACAGCGGCCCGGCCAGCCGCTCCGGTGTTCCGCTGGAGCATCCGCCCTTCCACATACTGCCTGCCTGGCTGCAGGGAGAGGTCGAAAGACACTCCCTGCCCCGCCATGTACAGTCGCTGACTCTCAGTTTCGAGTGACCAGTTGCCAGTGACCAGTCTGTAGAACTGAACGTATAGCGATTTTTGGATTACTGGAAACTGGTAACTGGGAACTTCTGTTTAGAGCGTCGTTCTCGGCGCCGGCGCCGCCGGGATCTCTTCGGGCCGCCGGCGTCGAAGGCGGGCGTACGCGGCGGTCACTTCGACGCCGTAGAGAAGAATCACCGCGGAAATGTAGACCCAGACGAGGAAGACAACGACGGCCGCAATTGAGCCGTGCACGCTGAAGTGATGCAGGTCGCGGACGTAGCGTGAAAAGCCGTACAGCGCGATGCGCCAGAGGAGCCCGGTCAGAATCGCTCCAACCCAGACGTCGCGGAATCGGACCGCGGCGTTGGGAACGAAATAGAAGATGAGCCCGACGAGAAAGATGAAGATGACGGTGCTCGCCGATCTGATCGCCCAACTCTCGAGCACGAGCAGTGCTGGCGTCCGCTCCAGGACGGCAGCAAACCATGTCGTCTCCGCGACGTTGATCGCGCTGACGAGCAACAGTCCGAGGAGCAGCAACAGGCTCGCAGCCACGAGCATGACGAACGCCATCATTTTGTGTTTCAGATAGCTGGGCTGCTTCTCGACTCCCCAGGCGTGGTTGACAGCAGAGGTAATCGCGCTGAAAACGCCCATCGCGGCCCACACCATCAGAATGCTGCCGACGACGCCGAGCCGAACGCCGCCGGCGTCCTGCATCGCTTGCAACTGGGTGTTCACAAAGTCGAACTGACGTGGAAAGTATTGGAGGACGAATTTGAGTACCGCGTCGCGACCGCCGCCAGGAGTCGTGACACTCGCCAGTATCGCCAGCACGAGAAGAAAGAAAGGAAAGAGCGAAAGGAGGGCGTAGTACGCGATGGAAGAAGCGAACGTGAGGTCGTTACTATGGTAGATCCCGGTGCCGCCCCGCCAGATCGCCAGTGCCGTCAACCGGACTTCTGGAACCACGCGCATCCACGCGCGGCGTACCCATGGAAGCCGGGGCGGATCCTTGAACTCCTCGACCGCTCTCGCTCTCACGGCGCCATCATATCGCGGGCGAATCCGGGATCCGGACCAAGCAGGATCGGGTCATCACCCGCAACTCGCTGACACGATCAGCTCATCACACGGCTCGTGGACGCGGCGCCGCGCGTGACGCCTCCGACGGAGGGGGCGCAGCGCTGGCCTCCCAGCTGGACCTGATCTGTTGGGCGACCCACGCCGGCACGGTTCCGGTCGCGGCCGCGACCGTCAGTTGCCATGCCAGTCGACGGAGGCGAGGTGTCTTCAGAACGTAATACGCGGCGCCGATGACCGCCGCGCCCATCACGACGTTCGCAATCTTTTCCGCTGAGGATTGAGTCATGACCGTGTATTCGGACGGACGACTGGAGACAAACCGGCGGTGCGACGTCTGGGGAAACGTCGCACCGCGGTCGCGCTCACGCCTTAGGCGCGGTTGGTGGAATACCCGCCGGTGCCGGCCCCAGACATCGAGCCGCTCTGGCTTCCGCCGCTCGAGCTGGTGGACCCGGTGGTTCCGGAGCTGCCCATGCCGCTCCCCGCAGTCGATCGGGCGCGTTCGTAGGCCTCACGGCCGCGATCCACGATCTGGCTGACCTTTTCGGTCGCCTGCTGGTAGCCGTCGGTCGCCTGCGTCCGGAGACGGCCGGCCTGTTCGCCCAACTGGCTGCGAAGCTCTGACCCGGCCTTCGGCGCGAAAAGCATTCCGAGACCCGCGCCAAGAACCGTTCCGGCAAGCAGGCCCATCAGGAACGATCCGCCGCCGTCTTCCCGTTCCAAGCGATCATATTCGTACGCCATGCACCCTCCTGTTCAACCTCTGGAAACCACCGGACAAGCCGGCCATTCGTCATTCGTTGTCGTTGCTTACATCCGCCCCGCAGCAGACACAGGCTCATCATCACCTGTCTTGCCGTTCATCAGCGAGGAGATCACCGCGCGAACGCCGCGCACAACACCCACGGCCTGGTACATCTTTTCTCGCACGGATCCCTTCACCCGATCAGCCGTCTCATCCACACGGTGAATGGTTCCCGAGATCGCATGATCGACCCGCTCGGTCTGTTGACTCACCCGAGCGGTGACGGTCTTGACGTCTCCGAGGATGGCATCCACCTTCTCACGAATTGGTGCAATCTGCCGCGACTCCAAGTCCTCGACGAGCTGCATCACGCGGCGATACACCATGAATCCGCCGATGCCGATGCCGATGAGCACGAGAGCCTCGAGAACGCTCACACCGGCCATGATGCCGAGGAGGACATTCGTCGTATCCAGGTTCTCCATCCAATTCCTCCTACGCTGACCAGCGGCCCTGGGAGCCCCCGCCCGTCACGTCGTTCAACGATCGCCAGCCCTCGTTCGCCACGCCGCGCGCTTTCTCCACGGTTCCGCGCACGCGGAGCAGTTCACGCATCGCCTCGTCGAGTTTCGGCTCGATCTGGTCGCGGACGCGACGCCCGTTTTCGGTCATATACAACCAGCCCCAGACACCACCGGCAACAGCCCCAATACACGTTGCCAGCAAGACTCGCGATCGTTCGTCCACGTTCCCCTCCTTGGTCACGCTTCCCATTTGCCCTGCGGCAACCTCCGGTAATCACGTATCAAATGACATGCCACGACAAGTCGCTGACAGCTTGGCCGTTTTTCAGGCTCAGGTCGAACGGCGGGTGGAAACCCCTACATTGATGACGTGTCGACAAACAGCGCTAAGGCAATCCCATCCCAGCGGTTCCCGGTGGGACTGTCAACGGCCTCTTCTCCCATCGGCATGATAGCGACGAAGTTCGGCTCGAGCCCGAACTTCCCAACCAGATAGTCGCGGACCAGCTGTGCCCGGCGGCGGCTCACGAGATATCGCCGATCGTTAGTATCCTCTCGGGCATAGCCTTCGATCACGAACGGATTGGTCCTCGGGTACCGGACGAACGTCGACATCGCCGAATCGAGCCTGGCCAGACCGCTGGTGCTAAGTCGCTCATTCCCCTTTTCATCGGTTTCGAACAGAACATCCGCGCCGAGCCAGATCCGCAGTACGCGGCGATCGCGCGTCTCCAGCGCCCCTTGGCGGTATTGGTCGACTCCGATGTCACTGAGGTCGAAGTACCCGCGGTGGTTGAAAAAGCCACGAAACAAGAAGTTTCGCTTGAGCGCTTCGGTATTCTCGGCGAGATCCGACATGGCGTCTTTCGCTGCGGTAAGGGTTTGCTGCAAGTCGCCGGTCATCCCCTTCAGCGGTCCGTTTCCACCGCGAAAGTCCACGACAGCTTGCCTCGCCTGCTCGGTGGCGTCACGCAGCGTGGCGACTGCCTTCTGCGCATCCGCCGCAATGCTCTTGGCGCTCGTATAGAGCGAATCGTCTGTCACCAACTTGCCCACGGTTCCCTTTCCCTGGCGCACGTCCGAGACGATCGCACTGAGATTCTCACTCACCCGCTGCGACGACGACATGATGGCGCGCGCATCGCCGCCGACGTCGTTCATCAAGTCCTGCGCCTCTTTCGCGGTATCGCTGATCGACGCGAGCGCGGCCTCAACGCCCCCTTTCAAATCGGTGATCGTCCTATTGACGAGGTCGACCGTATCGCTCATACGCTGAAGCATGGCCGAGAGTTCGAAGGCCTCGCGGCTCCGAATCGTCCCACCCGGCGGCACGGTAGCGGCCTGGTCCGTTCCGGCTTCGACCTGGACGAACTTGTTCCCGACGAGCCCGTCAGTCTGAATCGTGGCGACTGAATCGACCCGAATCAGTGGATGAAGGTCCTGGCGAATCCGGAGTTCCACACGGAAACGCGCCGACGGATTCGCCGGCACGTGGATCGTATCGACAGCGCCGGCATCCAGACCCGCGACGCGCACCTTGGCACCCTCTTCGAGGCCAGCAATGTTGGCGAACTCGGCGGTCACGTTGAACGTGCGATTGAACAGCATCCGGCGATCGCCGATCAGGAACAGGCCGGCACCAAAGAGCAGCACTCCGGCGATCACGAACGCTCCGACGGCAACTGCGCGACTGCGATTCATACCAACCGATTACCCTGCGTGTTGTGAGGTCATGAAACTGCGCACCAGCTCGTTCTGATCGCGGCCGAGATCCTCCGCCGTGCCGCGTGCGATCACGCGCCCCTCGTGAAGCATCACGAGCTCATCGCCCAGACGCCGCGCGCTTGGGATGTTGTGGGTGACGACGACGAGCGTCACGCCGCGCTTCTCTTTCATCTCCATCAGCAGCGTGTCAATCTCGTCCGATGTGATCGGGTCCAGTCCGGCGCTCGGCTCGTCAACCAGCAGGATCTGAGGGTCGAGCGCAAGCGCGCGGGCGAGGCCGGCACGCTTGCGCATCCCGCCCGAGAGAGCGCCGGGCATCCTCTCGTAATCGCCCTCGAGGCCGACGGCCGCGAGCCGCTCCTGAGCGCGCGCGCGAATCTCGGCGTCCTTCAATTTCGTGTGGCGACGCATCGGAAAGGCCACGTTCTCGCCCACGGAAATCGAGTCGAACAGCGCCGCGTTTTGAAACAGAAAACCCATCTTCTTCCGGACGGCCGACAACGGCGTGCCGTTCAACGCGCTGATTTCATCGTTACCCACAAAGACGCGGCCCTTGTCCGGACGCAACAGCCCGATCATGTGCCGCAGGGTCACGCTCTTGCCTGTGCCGCTCCGGCCAAGAATCACAAATCCGGACCCCGACGCCACCTCGAACGACACGTCGTCGAGCACTTTCCGAGACCCAAACGCCTTGCTGACGTGATCCAGGCGGACGGCGGAGCCGTCGCGGTGAACGGCTTCCGGGTTCGAAGCTGCAGCCGGCGTCGCGCCCATCATCCACCTGCCGCTCGAGGAAAGATGAAAAAGATCAAACGCACGAGGAGCACGTTGCTGACGATGATGAGAATGGACGACAGGACGACCGATTTCGTCGAGGCGCGACCGACGCCCTCGGTCCCTGAGTCCGTGTGGAATCCGAGATATGACGACGTCGTCGCGATAATGAATCCGAACACGATCGTCTTCAGCGTCGCCGGCACGTAGTCGGTCATGTCGATGAGCGAAAAGGCCCGGTTGAAATAGAGCCTGAGCGACATGCCAGTGGCGGCCGTCTCTGCGATGAAGCCCCCGAGCATCCCGGAAAAATTCATCAGCGTCGTGAGGATCGGGAGCGCGATGATGCACGCGATCACGCGGGTGACGACGAGATACCGGAAGGCGTCGACCGCCGACGCTTCGAGCGCGTCGATCTGCTCGGTGACGCGCATCGCCCCGAGCTCGGCGCCAATGCCCGCGCCGATCCGGCCTGAAAGCAGAAGCCCCGCCGTAAGCGGCCCGGTTTCGCGCACCAGCGCGATCGCGAGCCCTGCCGGGATCATCGACTCGGCTCCGAATCGCTCGAGCGAGGCGCGCGTGTGCATCGACAGCACCACGCCGACCGCGAGACCTGATACCGCAATCAATGGTGCCGAGCGAAGTCCCAGCTCGTAGATCTGCCGGCTCGTTTCCGCGTACTCGAACGGAGGAATAACCGTTTCGCGTGCGGCCTTGAGCGCAAACAGCGTGGCGTCCCCGATGGCGGCGAGGAATGATGTGACGGCTGTGCCGGAAGGCGCTTCCATCAACCAGAGTTAGTGCAAGGGTCAGGCCGTCGATGAAAGGGACAGGCAGAAGGGATAAGGGACAAGGAAGGGATCCGGCTCAGCCATGCGCGTCGAGAACTAGCGAGCCGCGCGAACGGACCGAGCCGGCGAAGCGGCTCGCGAGAGAGCGTGCAGGGAGTCCGAGGGGCGACGCCCCTCGGAGTAAGTAGAAACCTGAGTTATTGCATCGGAGCCACGCGGCGCGCTGCTCCCTTGCTCCCGTCCTGAATCTCGTGCTTCTTCATCTTGCTGTACAGCGTCGGGCGGTACAACCCAAGAATCTGCGCCGCCTCCTGCTTGTTCCAGTTCGTTCGCTGGAGCGTCTGCAGGATCGCCATGCGCTCGATTTCCGCCAGCGTCCGATGCGGCGGAATCACGAACTCGGTGGTCGTCGCATTCTCAGTGCGCAGGGATTCCGGCAGGTCATTGACGGTGATCTCGCTGCCCTTTGCCACCAGCACGCCGCGCTCGATGACGTTTTCGAGCTCGCGCACGTTCCCTGGCCACCGGTGACGAATGAGGACGTGATAGGCCGCCGGCGCAATCGTCTTCACACCACGCTGGTGACGCTGCCGGTATTTCTCGAGGAAATGCTCGCACAAAAGCGGAATGTCTTCTGTCCGCTCCCGTAACGGCGGCACCCGAAGCGTGATCGTGTTGATCCGGAAGTAGAGATCCTCGCGAAGCTTGCCGTCGCGAAGGGCGGCGTCCAGGTCGATGTTGGTGGCACAGATCAGCCGGAAATCGACGCGCACGATTCGATCGCTGCCAATCGGCCGATATTCGCGTTCCTGCAGCACGCGCAAGAGCTTGGTCTGGAGGTACGGCGGCATCTCGCCGATCTCATCGAGCAGCAGCGACCCACCTTCCGACATTTCGAACAGGCCTTCCTTGTCGGTGGCCGCGCCGGTGAATGCCCCCTTCTTGTAGCCAAAGAGCTCGGACTCGATCAGGTCCTTCGGAATCGCCGCGCAATTGATCTTGATGAACGGCCCCTTGGCCCGCTTGCTGTTGTAGTGGATGGCGTTGGCAATGAGTTCCTTGCCGGTGCCGTTCTCACCCTGGATGAGAATGTTCGCATCGCTGCCCGCGACGCTCTCCACCAGTTCGAGCACCTCGTGCATCTTCTTGCTCTTGCCGATGATGTTGCCAAAACGGAACTGCCCCTCGAGCTTCTGCTTCAGCAGCAGGTTCTCGCCGACCAGGTCGCGTCGCTCAATCGCACGTTCCAGCATCTGCAGCAGCGTGTCCGGTTCAATCGGCTTTTCCACGAAACTATGGGCCCCCGCTTTCATCGCCTCGACCGCCTTGACGACGCTGCCATGGCCGGTGACCACGATGACCTCGGTGTCGGCGTGAATCTGTTTGAATTTCCGCAGCAATTCGAGCCCGTCGGCGTCGGGCAGCATCATGTCGGTCACGACGACATCCGGCTTCCAGGTCTTGAAGATCTCCTCGCCGCGCGTGCCGATCATCGCCGTGCGGACTTCGTATCCTTCGTGTTCCAGCAATATCTTCAGCCACTCGATCATCGACGGCTCGTCGTCGATCGCGAGGACGCGATTGCGCTTTTTCATGGTCATGAATGCACCCGTGGTCTCAAAAAAGGGGCCTGTTTACGATTCGTCGAACTGCCAGCCACCTTTTCCATTGCAGGGTTGCCGGGTTAAGAACTCGGCAGCCAAAAGAGCCGTGCAACAATACACGGCAGTATGGACGTCAAGCCAATAAGTATACACATCTGAAGAAAAACGTCCATGCATCGACACCTGTCGTAAATAACTACGCCCTAACTTACATGTTTTCCTAAGCTTCCCAGCCTTGGCGGCCTATCAGCGGGACAAAGACACAGGCGTCACGCTCGTGCTGGTCGAATCCGGCGCTCGTCCGATCGACGACGGTCAGGTACTGGTGGTTGGGAGGGCCGACTGGCACAACTAGCCGTCCGCCGACGGCCAGTTGTTCTTTCAGCGCCTCGGGCACGCCCGGAGCTCCCGCCGTCACAAGGATCCGATCAAACGGGGCAGCGGCTGGCACGCCCTCGCTTCCGTCTCCAACCAGAATCTCGACGTTGGCGACGCCGAGGTGGTCGAACACCCGACGCGCCGCATCCGCGAGGTCGGCGTGCCGTTCGATCGAGATCACGCGCGCCGCAAGATTCGCGAGGATAGCCGTCTGATACCCGGAACCGGTGCCGATCTCCAGCACACGATGGTGAGCCTCGACCGTCAGCATTTCGGTCATCGCTGCAACGATGTACGGCTGAGAGATCGTTTGACCGCTGGCTATCGGCAGCGCCCGATCTTCATAGGCGTGGGCGCGCTGGTCGCGAGGGACAAAGGCCTGGCGAGGGACGTCACGGAGCGCCTGGAGAACCCGCGGATCGCGCACGCCGCGCCGGGCGATCTGGCGCTCGACCATCTGGACGCGCAGCTCGCGGTCGTCCATGGCGTGGATTGTACTGCACGAGGTTAGGGAGGAGGTTAGCGGGGTTCACAACCAAGAAACGAAGTGACCGCAGACGATCGAAGAAGAAGACGCTCCCGACCGTGAGCATCCTCTTCGTTCGACCTTCGTTTTCATCGTTCCTTCGTTGTGATTCTTCTTCGTGACCTCTTTGACCTCGCGGCTCTGGGACTATAATCACGCGCATGCCGGATCCCACACGGCCTCCTCAGTCCGCGACCCCTTCCACGCCGCCAGCGTCCTGCACGCCACAGCGGAACGCGTCGAACGACGCGGTGATCTGTGAGCGATGCGGTGCCGAGATGTTCCGGATGCACGCGGTCTGGCGATGCCCGAATTGCCGTTATAAGACTGATTGCTGCGGGTGGTAATTGAATCGCTAATCACTGATCACTGATCGTGAATCCCTCATCCGTGGATCCCTCATCCGTGAATCCTCGAATCGTCGAATCGTGGCCGAGCGAATCGCGAGCCGCGAATCGCGAACCGCGGATTCCGGACCCCGGATCCCTGATCCCGGCTGTCTCTTTCAATCAACAATCAGCACTCAACAGTCAACACTCGTTTTGATGGACATTCTCGAAACTCACGTTGACCCCAACTCTCCGATGTTCCGCGAGAACACCGATCGGATGACGAAGCTGGTCTCCGAGCTGCGGGAACGGATCAGTCGCGTGAAACAGGGGGGCGGCGCGAAGTACGTGGAGCGGCATCGCGCTCAGGGGAAGCTCCCCGCGCGGGAGCGGATCGACAAGCTCCTGGACAGTGGATCGTCTTTCCTGGAGCTGTCGCCGCTGGCAGCGTGGGACGTCTACGAGAACGAGGCGCCGGCCGCGGGGATCGTCACCGGCATCGGTCGCGTCTCAGGACGCGAAGTCCTCATCGTCGCCAACGACGCGACGGTGAAAGGAGGGACCTACTATCCGCTGACGGTCAAGAAGCACGTCCGGGCGCAGGAGGTGGCGCTGCAGAATCGGCTGCCGTGTGTGTATCTCGTCGACTCGGGCGGAGCTTTTCTGCCGCTGCAGGCAGAAGTCTTTCCGGATCGCGACGACTTCGGCCGGATCTTCTTCAATCAAGCGCGAATGTCAGCTGAGCGGATTCCACAGGTGGCGGCGGTCATGGGCTCGTGTACGGCAGGCGGCGCGTATGTCCCCGCGATGTCTGACGAGACGATCATCGTCAAAGGCACCGGCACGATTTTTCTCGGCGGACCGCCGCTCGTCAAGGCCGCAACCGGAGAGGAAGTGACCGCGGAGGAACTCGGCGGAGCCGACGTCCACACTCGTCTGTCGGGCGTTGCGGACTATCTCGCGGAGGACGACGACCACGCGCTGCACCTGGTGCGTACGATTGTGGCTACGCTGAACACGTCGAAGTCGCTGCCCGCCGACGTGACGTCGCCGGAAGATCCGCTTTACGACGCGAGCGAGATCTACGGCATCGTCAACACCGATACCCGGAAACCGTACGAGGTCCGGGAAATCATCGCGCGCGTGGTGGACGGCTCGAGGTTCGACGAATTCAAGGAGCGCTACGGGGCGACGCTCGTCACGGGTTTTGCCCGGCTGCAGGGGTTTCTGGTCGGCATCGTCGCCAACAACGGAGTGCTCTTCTCCGAATCCGCGCTGAAGGCCACGCATTTCATCGAGCTGTGCAACCTCCGCAAGGTGCCGCTGATCTTTCTCCAGAACATTACCGGCTTCATGGTCGGCCGCGAGTACGAACGCGGCGGAATCGCAAAGGACGGCGCCAAGATGGTGCACGCCGTCGCGAATTCTGTCGTCCCGAAATTCACGGTCATCATCGGCGGATCGTTTGGCGCCGGCAATTACGGGATGTGCGGTCGAGCTTTCGAACCTCGGCTGCTCTGGATGTGGCCGAACGCGCGAATCTCGGTAATGGGTGGCGAGCAGGCCGCCGGCGTGCTGGCGACCGTCAAGCGCGATCAGCTCGCTCGGGAAGGGCGCGCATTGTCGCCCGATGAAGAACAGGCGATTCGGGATCCTATTCTCGAGAAGTACGAGCGCGAGGGATCGCCCTACTACTCCACCGCCCGTCTATGGGACGATGGCATTCTCGATCCAGCGGAGACGCGCACGGCACTCTCGCTGAGCTTGGCGGCCGCGTTCAATGCACCCATCCCGGAAGCCAGGTTCGGAGTTTTCCGGATGTGAGGCACCGTCGAACGAACCCGCCGATCTGAGACGATACCGCGAGCCACTGATTCACTCATGTCGTCAGTCCTCATCGAACACGATGGTCCCATTCTCCGGCTTACGCTGAACAGGCCGGACGTCCGCAACGCGTTCGACGAGGACGTGATTCAGCGGCTGAGTACCGCGGCGTCGCGTGCCAGCGAAGATAGCTCGCTCCGAGCGGTCGTCCTCGCGGGCACAGGGAAGGCCTTTTGCGCCGGGGCCGACATCGCGTGGATGGCAAAGGCAGTCGCCTACAGCCGCCAGGAGAACCTGAGCGATGCTGAAGATCTTGCGCGCCTGCTCGAGCGGCTCGACACGTTGCCGGTTCCCGTGATCGGTCGTATTCAGGGTCCCGCCCTCGGCGGCGGCGTCGGCCTCGCCGCCATCTGCGACATCGTCGTCGCGGCAGACGATGCCGTGTTCGCGTTGAGCGAGGTGAAGCTCGGGATCCTCCCGGCCGTGGTCGCCCCCTACGTCCTGAGGAAGATCGGCGTCTCGGCGGCCCGCGAGCTGTTCCTGACAGGAGTGCGGTTCGATGCGGCACGTGCCCGGCAAATCGGATTGGTCCATGACGTCGTCCCGGAGTCCGATCTCGACGCTGCCGTCCAGCGGCGGCTCGACGACGTGCTGGGCGCCGGTCCGCAGGGGATTGCAAAAGCGAAAGCGTTAATCAGGGAGATCGCCGGCGCTCACCCGGAGGACGTCATCGGCATCACCACCAACGCGATTGCGTCGCAGCGCGTGTCCGAAGAAGGCCAGGAAGGGCTGCGCTCGTTCCTCGAAAAGCGGAAGCCGAGCTGGAAGGCATGACGTTTCGGCGCATCCTGATTGCCAATCGCGGCGAGATCGCGATCCGGATCGCGAGGGCGTGCCGCGAGGCCGGGATCGCCAGCGTGGCGATCTATTCGGATGCCGATCGCAACGCGCCGCACGTCCGCGCCGCCGATCGCGCCGTGCACGTCGGGCCGGCGCCCTCCTCTCAGAGCTATCTGTCGATTCCCACTGTCATCGAAGCCGCCAGGTCGACGTCGTGTGACGCCGTGCATCCTGGCTATGGATTCCTGTCCGAGAACGCCGGGTTTGCCCAGGCGTGCGAGCAAGCGGGCCTCGTCTTCATAGGACCACCGGCGGCCGTCATCAGCCGGATGGGATCAAAAGTCGCCGCGCGGCAGTTGATGAGCGCGGCGGGCGTACCGGTAGTGCCCGGCGACACACCCGCGGATCAATCCGACGCAGGTATTCTGCGCGGAGCTGAGGGGCTCGGCTTTCCGGTTCTCGTGAAGGCGTCAGCGGGTGGAGGCGGCAAGGGCATGCGCGCCGTCCGCGACGCGGCGTCGGCCCTCGAGTCAATCAGGGCAGCACGGCGGGAAGCGGTCTCGGCTTTCGGAGATGGCACGTTGTACGTGGAGCGCCTGATTGAAAGACCGCGTCACGTCGAAGTGCAGATATTCGGCGATACGCACGGCAGCGTCGTCCACCTCTTCGAGCGAGAGTGCTCAATTCAGCGTCGCCATCAGAAGATCGTCGAAGAGAGTCCTTCACCGGCGCTTACGCCTTCCGTACGCTCGGCGATGACCGACGCGGCTGTTGCCGCTGCGCGGGCCGCCGACTACGTGAATGCCGGAACCATTGAGTTTCTGCTCGAAGGAAGCGGCAACGCCGCGCGGTTCTACTTCCTCGAGATGAATACGCGGCTGCAGGTGGAGCATCCCGTCACCGAGGCTGTTACCGGAGTCGATCTGGTCCATGCGCAGCTGACGGTCGCGGCAGGAGGGCGGTTGCCGTGGGATCAGGCGTCTCTGAGCCAGCGAGGGCACGCCATCGAATGCCGCATCTATGCGGAAGACCCGGCGGCGGGATTTCTGCCGCAAGCTGGACCGCTGCTCCTCTATCGTGAACCTTCGGGACCCGGAATCCGGATCGATTCCGGGGTCGTCGAGGGCGCTACAGTGAGTGTTCACTACGATCCCCTGCTGGCGAAGCTGACGGCGTCCGCCGAGTCGCGCGAGGCGGCCATCGCGCGCGCGCGAGCTGCGTTGCTCGCCTTTCCGATCCTCGGCATTCGCACCAACGTGCCGTTCCTGATCCGCGTGCTCGACGAGAACGATTTCAGAGCCGGCCGCCTCCATACCGGGTTCATAGACGAGCACGCGAACGCGCTCCTCGCGACTAGGCCGCTTGCGGTCGAAGCCGTCGCAGCGGCAGTCGCCGCAGGTCCTGCGCGATCGGAAGGCGCACGCGCTCCGATGGTCGATCCCTGGGAAATCATTCGCGGCTGGGGGCGTTGAGCGTGCCGCGCGAAATGATCATTCGCGACGGTCCGAACGAACATCGAGTCACCTCGGACGAGAGCGGCGCGATCACGGTTGACGGGACGCCGATCCGGGTCGCCGGCTCGACTGACGGCGAAGTTCGGATCGGCGAAGACGAATCGCTGCGAGGATGGGTTGCGGCTGCTGGTGACACGCGCTGGGTTTATCTCGAAGGGCGCGTGTACGAACTCGACGTCGAAGTCGAAGGGCGCCGCCGACGCACCGCGAGCGGCCACACGTCATTGACGGCGCCGATGCCGGCAACCGTCGTCAAAGTGGAAGTATCGCCGGGCACCCAGGTGCACCGCGGTGATACGCTTGTCATCCTGGAAGCGATGAAGATGGAATTGCCGATTCGCGCAGACGCCGACGGAACGGTGACGTCGGTGAACTGCAAAGCCGGCGACCTCGTTCAGCCGGATATGCCGCTCATCGAGCTCGAATAATGCGGTACCCGACTCGAGTCACCGTCGTCGAAGTCGGCCCGAGAGATGGGCTTCAAAACGAAGGTGCGACGATTTCTGCCGCCGATAAGATCGCCTTTATCGACCGGCTGTCCGCCGCTGGATTATCTGTCATCGAGGCAGGCGCCTTCGTCAGTCCGAAGTGGATTCCACAGATGGCGGATACCGGCCAGGTGTTCGCCGGCATCAGACGGGTGGACGGTGTTCGATACACCGCGCTCGTGCCCAACCTCGAAGGCCTCGAGCGTGCGCATGCCGCGGGGGTCAGAGAGATCGGCATCATCGCCGCCGCCTCGGACACTTTCAGCCTGCGCAACATCAATCAGGACGTGGATGCGTCGCTCGATACCTATCGCGCGGTCTGCGCCCGCGCCTCGGAGCTGCACATTCGGGTGCGCGGGTACGTCTCTACCGCCTTCGGCTGTCCCTTCGAGGGTGAAGTGCCTCCCGTCCGGGTCGCGGCGGTCGCTGAAGCGCTCATGAACATGGGAACGTTCGAGGTCGCCATCAGCGACACGATTGGCATCGCGCATCCTGGCCGCGTTCGCGGCGTGGTGTCGGTCGTCACCGATCGCGTACCGCTTCAGGCGCTTGCGCTCCACTTTCACGACACGCGCGGCACTGCGCTCGCCAATGTACTCACTGCTCTCGAACTGGGAATCGCCACCTTCGACGCCTCCGCAGGCGGGCTCGGTGGGTGCCCGTATGCGCCCGGGGCGACCGGCAACCTCGCAACAGAAGATCTGATCTACATGCTGAACGGACTTGGGATCGACAGCGGCATCGATCTCAATGCGCTCGTCCAGGCATCAGCGTCCATCGAGCCAAAAGTCGGCCATCCGCTTCCGTCACGCTACTATCGGGCGACGGTGGCGGCTGCGCAGGCGTCGGGATTCAAGATTAGTGATCAGTGATCAGTGATCAGCGATTCAGCCCCTCCATCCACTCCAGGAGCTGCTCGTCGGTCCAACAATTAATCACACGCTCCTTCGGGATTCCGGCGAGGCGTGCGTGCGCGAGGGCGTAGTCGCTGAATCGCAGCTCGCCGATCGAGTGCGCGTCGCTGTCGAGAGCAAACAGACACCCCGCGTCGAGCGCAACCCGGGCGAGCTCGAAGTCGATGTCCTGACGATGCCAGTTTCCATCGAGCTCGATCGCGACCCGTCGCTTCGCAGCCGCATCGAAGATGCGAGGCCAGTCCGCGTTCACACCGGGCCGGGTGTTGAAGACCCGCCCGCGCGGATGCCCGAGGATGGTGACACCAGGCGCCAGGACGGCGGCGAGCATTCGCGACGTTTGATCCTCAGTGCGGCGCAGCTGCGAATGCGGGGATGCGACGACGAACTCGAACTGTGACCGCTCGACCGGCTGCAGGTCGAGGGCGCCGTCGACGAGGATGTTCGCCTCGATTCCTTTGAAAATGCGGAATCGTCCGGCAAGCTTCGCGTTGAGCGCGTCGATCTCGCGATGCTGCGCGAGCGCGTCGTTCATGCTGATGCCGCCTGCGATCGGCAGCCCGTAGGAATGGTCGGTAATCCCCAGGCAGGTGTGTCCAAGGTCCATGCAGGCGTGCGCCATGGCGGCGAGGCCTTCGCCACCGTCACTCCATGTCGAATGCATTTGAAAGTCCCCACGGTAGTCGGCGCGACTGACCACACTCTTCTGTAGCGGCGCGGCGAGCGCCTGCTGCAGGGCGAAGTGACTGAGGTAGGCGGCGCGGTACTGACGCCGAGTCGTCAGTTGCGGGGGCTTCGTGGACCTGGCGATCGCGGCCTCAACCGTCGGGGAGCCCCCCTGTTGCACCAGCTCTGTCACAATCCGGGTGCTCGCGGGGCCGACGAATTCGACGTCGCCCAGCGTGCCGGTTGCCACGAGATCCGCAACCGATACAGGAAGACCAATGATCGCTTTGGCCGCGCGCTTGTATCCAAACTGGCTTCGCTCGGTTGGTTGGAGTGCCGCCATGTCGTAGAGCAGCGCCGCGGCAGCAATGTTCACATCACCGTGTACGATCGCGTCAGCCAGCTGCGAGTCGCGATCCGCCCGTCCTTTCGGTGACGCAGACTTCCGCAGCGGGCGCCGATGTGTCGTCAACGTCACACCCCGTGACGGAGTTTGCTCGATGAACGACCCGCCATGCGAATGATTCGCCGTTCACGTGCCTTTGTTGGCGGCATTCTGATTGCTATATAGCCCATGCGTGAAGGTTATGCAGGGTTTCTGCCGATGGCCAGGCGTGATCGTGATATTGATCGGCTCAGTCGCGCTCGTCTCCTGCGGCCGCTTGCGCATGGACGGCCAATCGCGCGATTCGATCGACGCCCAGCAGTCCGCGCTCGAAGCCGGCGTCCGTCACATCGTCGTCGACAAAACCAGACCAGCTTACGTCACTCGCGATCGAGACGGCACTCGTCTCTGGAAGCTTACCCGCACTTTCTACGAGCGGCGTGAATTTGCTCCTGCGTGGATCGAAGATGGGGCGCCAACACCGCAGATGGAATCCTTGCTGCAGGCCATTCATGCCGCGGATCGCGAAGGACTCGATCCTGAACTGTACAGTGCGCGTCTGCTGGACGAGCGCAAGGCGATAGCGTCGAGCGGATTCTTGACGCGGAGAGGGTTCAATCCGCAAGAAGCCGTCGCGATGGATGTCTGGCTCACGTGGCTGTACATGAAGTTCGCCTCGGATCTCGCCGATGGCATCGCGGATCTCGCGCAGGCAGATCCGGCGTGGAAGATCGATACCAAGCCGTTCGATGCCCTGTCCCATCTCAAGCAGGCGCTCCGTGATAACCGCGTTGCCGAATCGCTGGCCGAACTCGCCCCGACCAATCCGGATTACCGCTCGCTACAGCGTGCGCTCCAAGAGTATCGCGACAAGGCGGAGCAAGGCGGATGGCCTCTCGTCCCAGCCGGCCTGAAACTGAAGCCGGGGCAATCGAGCGCGCTCGTGACAGCGCTCGCTGCACGCCTGGCCGCGACGGGAGACCTCACTGGCGCGCCGCCTTCCGCCAACGGATCGATCAGCTACGATTCCGAACTCCAGGAAGCCGTGAAGCGTTTCCAGCGCCGGCACGGGCTCACCGACGATGGCGTGGTGGGGCCAACGGTCGTTGCCGAGATGAACGTTCCGATTGCGGATCGGATTCGCCAGATCGAGCTGAACATGGAGCGGTGGCGATGGCTGCCGCGCGACCTCGGAGATCGACACATCCTCGTGAACATTCCGGAAATGCGGCTCGACGTCTGGGATCACGGGTCCGATGCGCTTTCGATGCGGGTCGTGGTCGGGAAGATTGACACGCCAACGCCGATCTTCAGCGATCGGATGACCTACCTGGTGTTCGCACCGTTCTGGAATGTGCCGTCGGACATCGCGAAGAAGGAAACGCTGCCGTCGGTGCTGAACGATCCCGGCTTTCTCACCAGAACCAACATGGAAGTCGTAGACGCCTCCGGTCGGCCGGTCAACGCGCGCGACATCGATCTATCCAGTCCGGAGAAATACCGGTTCCGTCAGCGACCGGGCACGTCGAACGCGCTTGGACTGGTGAAGTTCATGTTCCCGAATCAGTTCAACGTGTATCTGCACGACACGCCCGCTGATTCGCTGTTCAGCCGTGCGAGCCGCTCGTTCAGTCACGGTTGCGTGCGGGTGGAACAGCCCGACAAGCTGGCGGAATACGTCCTGCGTGATCAACCGGAGTGGACGCAGGAGCGCATCAACGATGCGATGCACGGAGATGAAGAACGGGTGGTGAAGCTCAAGGCCGCCATTCCCGTCTACCTGGGGTACTGGACCGCCAGGGCGACTCCCGATCGCGTCGTTCAGTTCCGGAAGGACGTCTACGGAATCGACGCCCGGCAGAGCGCCACAGTTGCGTCACGACTCGAGGCGTTGAAGGCGAGCGCGGCGGCGGCCCGAGCGTCGCTAGCCCCGGACATGCCGGTAGCGGCCAGCGGTCAGCGCTAGCAGTCAACCGTCGTCAATTGTTTTACGGCCGGCAAAACTGCGTGACGCAGCCGAGGAGCTCGTCGAGGTCGACCGGCTTCGACAGGTACGCGTTTGCGTGGATCCTTTCCAGCCGCTCACGACCAGCGGCCGAGACCACGATGACGGGAATATCCGCAAGTGTCGCGTCACGGATCTGTTCCTGCCGAAACTGCCAGCCGTCCATAACCGGCATCATCAAATCGAGAAGAATCACGCACGCGCCAACACCGGAACCCAACCGCTCGAGTGCACGTTTTCCGTTCTCGGCGGTCTCAACCGTATACCCTTCGAGCTCCAGAAATCGCCCGAGCATTTCCCTCGTGTCCAGATCGTCTTCGACAATCAGTACTGTGGCGCTCACGCGTTGCTCCTCCGGTTTGCTTCCTGGATCGTCTCTGCGACGACTTCGGCGAGCGCGTCTGGCATGCACGGTTTCTGGAGGATCCGATTGCAGCCGGCTGCCAGCGCACGCTGCTCGTGCTCGTGCCCACCGTATCCGCTCAGGCAAATCACTGGAATGGCTCGAAGGGTCGCATCAGAGCGAACGCGGGCGATCAACTCGAACCCATCGATCCCGGGCAGGGACAAATCCGTGACAATCACGTCAGGCGGCTGCACGCGCATCATGTTCAGCGCACCTTCACCGTCCGCAGCAGTGACGACGTTGAAGTCGAGGCCGAGGAACTCGGCGTACATCTGCCGCGTGTCCAAATGGTCTTCCACGAGAAGCACACGTGCGGTGCCGCCTCCGCGAGCGCTCACCATCAATGGCGTCTGGCTCGCGGACGGCGCTCGCGCGCTGTGGTTTGGCTTTTGAGATAGTTCCCGATCTCTTGTACGAGATCGGATGGCAGGCAGGGCTTGGCGATGAAGCCGTCGCAGCCGGCGGCGCGAGCTCGCGCGCCTTCGGTCGCGAGCGCGTGCGCGCTCAGCGCAACGATGAGCAGATGATTCGTCTCCGGCGATGCTTTGAGCAGCCGCGTCGCCTCCCAGCCGTCGATGCCGGGCAGCGACAGGTCCATCAGAATCAGATCGGGCTGCAGCCGTCGCGCCTTGTCGATGGCTTCGCGGCCGTCGCGCGCCGTTTCCGCTCGAAATCCGCTGAACTCGAGGTAGTCCCGATACATCTCGCGCGCGTCCTCAAAATCCTCGACCACGAGAATGAGTGGTCGGTGGGTGGGATCGGTCATGCTGCCCGGATTACCGGTGACTTGAGCGCTCACGGATGAGATCCCGGATCGCGGCTTCGAGATCCTCGGGGGAACAGGGTTTTGGCAGGACGGCATCGCAGCCGGCGCGCCGGGCACGCGCCGGATCGGATGCGAAGGCGGCGTAGCCGGTGACGGCGATTACAGGAACGTCACGAGTGCGCGAATCCTGTCGTAGCCGGCGCGTCAATTCGAACCCATCGATCCCGGGGATGTTAAGGTCGGTCACGACCACGTGCGGGCGGGAATCGAGTGCCCTCTCAAGCGCTTGCAGGCCGTTGTGAGCCTGATCGACGCGAAATCCGGCGTTCGTTAACCAATCGGCATACATACGACGACCGTCCTGGTCATCTTCAACGATGAGCACGATTGGCGCCGATTCCCCCGCTTGCACCTGGGTCTCCGGCGCCAAGTATATGGCGGGCCGGTCCGCGAAGGCCAGACCACCGCCCAACCGATTGACCATTCGGACAATCGTATTGCTGAGCTTGTAACCAAAAAATTAGCTGGCAGGCCCTTGTGTACTCACCACGTCATTTCGCGATCCCGTTGAACGTAGCGACACACGTCACCGTGTAACTTCTGCGTCGGGCGATCGCGACACAGACCGTCCACGACGGCTGTTTTTCAGTGCGCGCGATGCTGTCGCTCGCGGACCGCATGAAGCCGGTGCAATCGACATTCCTTCAGCAGTTCATCATTTCGCCGCTGCGACGATGGCAATGCGGTCACCTTTCGGAGACACAGCGAGCCGTGTGACCTCTCGCAGACCGAACGCTGCGAGATTGGCCACAACGGCCCAGGCCGAATCGCCGGTGTGCCATTGATACAGGATGGAGTTCACGGCAATCAGCGCGGACCCGTCCGGCATCCACGCCAGGTAGGGTTCGTTAGTACCAGCAGGCGGTATGGTGAGAGTCTCAATCTGCACTGATGAGGACGTCGAGGTCTTGACGAGCTGCTTGATCGTCAATGCCGGCGTGGAAGCGTTGGCGGAGGTCTTCTCGTGATGAACGAAACTGACGCCGCCCGATGGCATCCGCTGGATCGATCGGCCGATATCGGAAGCGACGACTTCCGCTTTGCCCGTTTGCGTATCTGCGATTTGCAGCGTCGAGGGTAGGCCATTCTGGCCGAGCACGAACAGAGCGACCGTTCTGTCGTCCATCCAGGCGTAATACCCAACGGGTCTGATGCCGGGAAGAATGACGGACCACGCGCCGCTTGCGTTGTCGCTGTTGGCAACCTGCCACAGTCGTTGCGTCGCGTCGGGTTCGACTCTCACGACGGAGATGCTTTTTCCGTCGGCCATCATCGCGGGCGAGAACTCGCCCTCCGGCGTGTTGGTGATGCGCCAGGTCAAACGTGATCCGATTGCATAGCGAAAGATGTCCGTGGAGGGGATCGCCGGGGCCCCACCGCGCGCGTCGCGAGCCGGAGCAGCCGAACCGCGAGACGACGCAAACAGAATCTGGTTGCCGTCGGGCGTGAACGACGGTTGATTGTCGTACCCCGGGTTGTTTGAAATGTTGATCGGCGGCCCTACCGTCAGCTTGCCGGCTGTCGTCGAGAGCGGCGCGAGATAGATCTCGGTGTCCTGCGTCGGTTGCGCGGCCGTCGGTGGCGGCTGCACCGTGAAATCGGTTGAAGGATTCTGCACGTCGATCGTGATTTCACGCTCTTTGGCGAGCGTGACGCCAGGTAGATCCGCAAACTCCATCAAGAGTTGGTCGAGCGACGACGGCGTCGTGGCAAGCATGCCGATCTGCTTACTGAACAGCGCCTGCTCGATGTCGGCGTCGAGCAACGTCACGCGATTCTCCTGACGGAACGGGCTATTAGTGCGGACGATTGGCACGGCAGAATTGACGGCGAGAGTGATCCGCGATCCCTGCATCAATTTCTTCAACGCCGCCATCTCATCGGCCGAACCCGAAGCCCACGATGCCGGCGGCTCGGCGGACGGATCCATTTCAAATCGTGGAAAGCGGAAGGCGTATCGCTCGAGACCTGCCGCGATCGGTTCCAGCGTGACGGCAATCCTTGTGGACGCCGTGTCACCCTTTGCCGCGATGAAGCCGCGCGCGCCGGGAATCTGTGGCAACAGATCCAGGCCGAGCGCGCTCATGTCGCTGAAGTCGTATGTCAGCTGCCAGCCAATCGTATCCGTCGTCTCGATCGGCCGCGAGGACCGAAGCCGCAGGTTTGTGGCCGCTCCCATCCCCTGAACGGCCTTCTCGAAGTCGCGCCGAAGGTTCCGGAAGGCGTCCGGATCGAGGACGCCGGCAGGCGTGTCTGGCGATGCCAGCTTCTGAAGCTTCACAATATCGGCCGGGCGAATCGTCGTGGTCTGCTCGACCGTGCCAGAGCCGTCCGGTCGAATCGTGACCAGGACGCTGGATGTAAAGCAGCCTGAGAATCCGAGGACGCAGACGATCAGTCCGATGGCCTTTCTCATGCCGCCCCCGCTCTCGTTCACGCTATTCGCCGACGATGCGCATTTCCGCGACCGACCAGTAGTAGGTTTCCTCGGTGCCCTGCTGCGTGAAGCGCACGTAGCGGGCTGGCCTCCGCTCGAACTCGAAAGGCATGGTGATGTTGAGCGGATCCTCCAGCGCCGCCGAGAGCGCAACCGCCGGAGCATTACCATTCCACGCCGTCGTCCACGTCATGCCGTCGCCGGACGTTTCGATGAGGAGCTGGCGCGGAAAATCCGCGACGAATCCAGCAATCACCAGCTCCGCACCGCCGACCTGGCGGATTACCCCGAGGTCCACGGTGAAACCGTCGCCGGGCCGTTGCTCGCGCCCGCAATGCCACCGCGTCATGATGTCGTGATCGATCATCGCTCCCACGATTGCGGCGTTGAATTGCGCGGAGATCGACGCAACCGGCAGCGACTTCCCCTCCAGTTTTGGCAGCGCCGCCGCATATGGACCGCGCTCCACTCGAAACGCCGTGTACCGCTCGTCGCGGTACACGAGAGTGGTTTGCGGCGCGCTGACGAGAAAGTTCCGGAGGGCATCGCCAGGATCCCAGTCGCGGTCGATGACGACCTCGATTGGTCCGAATGACGAAAAGCGGGTCAGCACCGCCGGATCGTGATGCGTGATCATGTATTGCATCGGCCAGTAATGCGGCGCGAAATACCCGCTGTATCCGTTGATCAGCGGGCGCTGATGTTCGGTCGCGCGAAAGAGCGAGATGCTGTCGTGCGATGGAACCGGGGGCAAGTCGAGCCGCGCCACTGCGCGTGTGTGGTTCGGCCGATCAGCCGGCCGCTTCTCCATCAGAATCGGAACCGGCCACGCGTCGAGCAGGACTCCCACGCAGGCGATCACCGGCACGGCGCGCGCGTATCGGGGCCATCGCGACGCAATCTGGCGAATCGCCAGCGCCCCGGCCACCGCCAGGCAAAGCGCCGCAAGCATCCAGAAGCGCGCCGGCACGCGAATGCCCTCGCCACCCGGCAACAGCATCAGCCACGCGTAGGGCGCCTTGTAGATCAGCGGCGTGTCGAAGAAAGTCGGAGCGGGGCCGAGGCTCAACAGCCACATCATCGCAGCCGCCAGCGCATAGAAGGCCATCGCCGACCGTCGGCGCCACGCGGTCCTGACTGACGGATGCATCGCGCCCGCAATGACCAGCGCCAGGAGCCCGACCGACAGAGGCTTGTGCGGTGTTCCGACCGAAAGCAGTCGCAACCCGCCGATGTCCAGCTTCCAGGATCCAAAAAAGAACGGCGTGGCCGCTATCGCAAAAAACAGGAGCGCCACGCCAACGAAAATCCTCGCGATCTTGAGGCGGCCAACTTGCTCCTTCGCCGCGTTGCGCCATCCAATCACCAACCCGGTTATGACGAGGACGGTGATAGTGAGGCCGGGAAAAATGTCCGCCTCCGGATGCTTCACTGCACTCAGCCAGCCCCACACGAGAAGATTGCTGGGGGCCGTGAGCAGGCTGCCGACGTCAGCGCTGAACGTGATGATTTCGTCCAGCCCCCGCCGCAGCCCATACGCGTGCTGAAAGCGCCAGTAGCCATAAAGCACGGGGACGAGCAGAATCGCGGCCATACCCCAGGCGATCCCCAGCGTCGCGAGGGCGCGCGCCCGGCGGGGCCCCGTGAGAAACCAGGGCAGCCAGAGGCCGACGAGGATGGACAGATAGAAAAGGTAGTAGCCGCAGGCGAGCGCCTGGAGCAGCCACGCGGCGGCAAACAGCACGGCCCACCGCAGCCGGCGATCCTCGACGTACTTGTGCAATGCGAGAAGCGCGATCGGCATCCAGTAAGCGGACAACACCTGGACATGCGCGAACTGCGCCATCCGGTACGGCGCAAAGCCGAACGCCAGCCCGGCGAGAAACGCGCAGTCGTGACGACGCGAGATCGTCAGCACGAGCAGATACGCCGCCAGCGCCGACAGGACGAACGACAGGAAGAAGACGACGTTGTAGGCGACGAGCGGATCGCCGGTCAGCAGAATCACCGGCGTCGCGAAGAGTGACAATCCGAGCAGGTGCTCGGAGAACGCCATCGTCCCCGCAATCGGATAGAACTGAGGGCCATTCCACCAGGCCGCCGTCAGCGGCGCGACGTGTGCGTTCCAGGCCAGAATCCAGGTGTTCAGCAGCGGATCACCGAGATCGTTCGGCACGAGACTGCCTGGATGAATGACCAGCGGCCAGGTCAGCGCGACGGTGAGCAGAAGGTAGACAGCGGCAGCGAGAACGAAGGGATGAGAAAACCGACGCATCAGGATTCACGAAGTATACGGCACGCGCAGATATAATCCGCGTAACGGGAAGTGAAGCAGAAGTCACGGAGTATCCCATGAGCGACGCCCCCAAGAGTTCGTTTGACCTCGTCATGGAGCGGCTGCGAAAGCAGGATGCCGAGGCAGGGACCGAACAGAAGCCGCTGACCGACGCGCAACGCGCCGCCATCGCCGAAGTACGCAGGGTTCATGAGGCGCAGGTTGCGGAGCGAAAGATCATGCACCAATCGACCGTCGCGAATGTGTTCGAGCCAGCCGAGCTCGAAGAACGTAACAGCGAACTGCGTCGGGATCTCGACCGGTTCGAGCGCGAACGAGACGAAAAGATCAAACGGATCAGGGAAACCTAGGTTCTACTGGGTTCTTCAGGGTGCTACTAGGTCTACAGGGTTCGTTCGCTGAGGCTCTGCCAGTCGCGTGGAGCGTCGGTGACCGGCTGGAGGATCACGTAGCTGACGATGATGAGAACGAGAAGGACGAGGACGCCGATACCCTGTCCCACGTTGGGTTCCAGACCGAATGTGCCGATGGTCACTCGCGTCACAATCGCCCAGATGAGTGGACCAGTAATCGCCGAGAATCGCCCGACCATCCCGTACAACCCGTAGAACTCTCCGATGCGCGAGGGGGGTGTCAGTCGAAGCATGTACGGCCTGTCCGCCGCCCACACGCCGCCGAGCGCAACGCCGGCAGAGCACGCGACGACGTAGAGGGTCGCGAGCGGCAGGCCGAGCATGCCAATCGCCGCGGCCAGCAGGAATACGCCGACCCATAGGAACAGCACGTAGTTGAGCGTCCGCTTGGGGCCGACACGGTCCACGACCCAACCCCACACAAAGCCGCCAACCACGGCAAAGCTGATGGCAGTCATCATGACGACCTTGCCGGTGCTTTCTCCTTGTTCGTGGGTCAATCCGGTGTGCTCGGCCACGTTGATCGTGTAGAGCATCATGATCGAGATGACGGTGTTGATCGGATCGGTGTAGAAAACGCGACCGACGAGAAACCGCACGAGCCCGGGATACTCCTTCCCGGACCGAATCGTCCGCAGCGTCTCGCTGGTGGACTCCCGGACCATCGCCAGGCTGAAGACCTCCCGGGGGTGGGGATTCCCGCGCTCCTTCACGAAGAGAAAACACGGCAATGCGAAAATCAAAAAGAACAGCGCAATCATCGTGAACAGAAATGGTTTGTCTTGCGAGCCGAAGACCGCATCCATGCCCAGGCCCACCGCGATATAAGACCCGAGGTAGCCCACGCCCACCCCGATGCCGCTGATCTTTCCGCGGTTGCCTTCGTGGCTGACCTCTGGCAGCATCGCGTCATAGAACTGCAGGCCCGCCTGGTAGGCAACGTTCGCGACGGTGAAACACAGGGCGGTGAAAAAGAATCCGCCCCGCGCGAGGAGCGCGGTGAAGGCAACGCAGATCAGGGTGGTGACGACCAGAAACGGCATGCGGCGGCGGGCACGGTCTGTCATCGCGCCAAGGATCGGCGACGCAATAAAGATGAGCCCCATCGAGATCGCCGTGATCACGCCATAGACGTAGTCCGCGCGAAGAGCCCCCACTTGATCACGAACCCAGGTGGAAAAGTACACGGACACGACGCCCATCGAAAAAATCGTATTGGCCAAGTCATACAGGACCCAGCTCACGACCGCGCGTTTTGGAATGACTCGGGATTCCTGGGAAGATGCCACGGCAGGAGGCATGACGGAGACTACCACGACCTACTCTCTACGGTACTGGATGCCCCCCTTCATGACGTAGCGAACTTTGCGAAGCGCTGAGATGTCCCTGGTCGGATCGCCGTCAACCGCGATCAGATCGGCGAGGAGCCCTTCTTTGACCTGGCCGATGCGCGTCTCCATGTGCAGTACACGCGCGGCAATCGAGGTCGCGCTCTTCAACGCGGCGTCGGCTGGCATCCCGTAATTGACCATCAGCTCTATCTCGCGTGCGTTGTCGCCATGCATGAAAACGCCGACATCGCTGCCGCTGAGGATCGTCACGCCAGCATCGAGGGCTGCCCTGAAACTCGCGCGTTTGCGTGTGATTCCGGCCGGCTCCGGAGCCGCCCCCTTCTTCCATCCGGCGTATTGCGCCGTCGCATCGCCGGCCGCGAGCGTCGGGCAGAGGGCAACATTCTTGTCCTTCATCAGCTTGAAGACTTCCGCGGTGCCGCTGTCGCCATGCTCGACGGTTTCAACGCCGGCGACAATGGCTCGCCGCATCCCTTCCGCCGTCGTGGCGTGGGCGACCACCGGCCGGCCGCTGCTGCGTGCGGTCTCGACGATCGTCGTCAACTCCTGGACCGAAAATGTCGGCGCCGCCTCACCGCGCGCGCCCCATCGATAGTCCGCGTAGACCTTGATCCAGTCCGCACCATGACCAATCTGATCGCGAACCACTCGAACGAGCGTGGTATCGTCGGCCTCCTCCGCCCCCTGCGGCACGCGCCATTCGAGCGAGAAACCCTTCGGGCCATAGCTCCCGGTCGCGACAATCGCCCGGGTGGCGACGAGCATCCGCGGACCGGGAATGATCCCGCCATCAACCGCCTGTTTCAACTCGGCATCGGCATACCCGGCGCCCTCGGTGCCGAGATCGCGGATCGTCGTGAACCCCGCCATCAGCGTCGCGCGAAGGTGATTGACCGCGCGGGCCGTACGCACCCCGAGCGACTCACGCAGGACCTGATCGTCCCACTTCGTTTCGTCGTACGGATGCAGCAGAACGTGTGAATGCCCTTCGACGAGCCCCGGAAGCAACGTCGTTCCTGGCAAGTCGACAACCGTTGCGCCGGCCGCAGAGACGCTAGACGCAGGGCCGGCGGCGCGAATGCGATCGCCTTCGATGCGCACAGCCCAGCCTTCGTGGAGGGCCTCACCGTCGAAGACACGAGCGGGTTTCAGGATCGTCACCGCCTCCGCCCGGGGCGGCGGGCTCTGTGCCAGCGCGGCGACTTGCACCACCAACGCGATCGCTAGGGCGGAACGGCGCATCCGGAAAACCTCTCGACCGCTACTTGCCCGCGGCGGAGGGCATGGGCACTTCCTTGTAATCGGCAGGAATCTCGTACGCGTGTTCAGGGGCCGCCCCTTCGCTGATCTCGGTGACGGTCATCCGCATCTCGAGCCCGTTCATCGAAAAGGTCTGCCGCAGCGGGAAGCCGCCCTGCGCGATCTTGTCGAACCCCATCGCCGCCATCATCGCGTTGATGCCCTTGTTGATGACCTCCGCGTATGGCTTATAGGCATCGAACGTCACACAACTGTCGCCGGTCATGGCGATTGTGGATGGGAAATCGGGTGGAAGGGTCGCCCGTGCCGCTTCAGGAATAGGCAGCGCCATCTTCCAGTCGAACGTCACCACCTCACACTTTGCGCCAGCGACCGTATCGAACTGACCGGTCCGTTTGGCCGTCACTTCGGGTATCGCCACGCCCGCGGCCTTCATCTTTGCCACCGTCTCCGTCGTCGACGTCTTCCAGTACGTCTTTTCGTTGGGGTTCAGAACCACCATCGTTCCATCGAGCGACAGCAGGTTGATCGTGCCGGCCGGGAGTCCCATCGCAGCCTGCTGATACTCGACCCGAGCGGCCTTGTCGCCGACGATGTACAAGAGATCGGCCGAACCGTCCGGCACCATTTGCTTCATCACCGCGTCGCCGACGATTGCGATCATCGGATTCGCCGGCGGTGCCGACCCCGCAGCTTTCTTGATCTCCAGGTGGGTCGTGTATTTCAGGTCGGCATACAGCGGCGTCGACACTATCGCAATGATCACGGCCGCCGCGAATAAGTTCTTCACACAGTCCTCCGAAACATATTCAGTCGCGTCCGCCTTCGCGCGAAGCGCTTCGGCGAGACCTCGCCGGAGCTTTGGCGTAGGCGGGCGCTCGTTCGCCACTGTCGCATGAGGTTGTGAACGCAAGTCAATTATGGCGCTACTTCGGATTCGTCCCGGCCACCTTGTCAAACTCGGCGCGAAGGCCGTCGAGCTCTTTTCGCAGAACCGCGTAGCGCTCGACCGCGTCACGGCCGATCTTCTGATCCGCGCCGGTCGTCATCCCCGCCAGGTATGTGATGTGTGCCTGCAGTCCGGGCTTGCCATAGCGGACCGGCTCGCTAAACAACCGCTCGGCAATGGCATCAAGCGCGCCGCTATCCTGGTTCGTCTTCTCCCCGTCCTGGGCACCGGGCCGCAGCTTGGATTGAAGATCGCGCAGGCGCGCGGCCAGTTGACCCGCGTCAGCGACCAACTGTCGCATCCGTAGATTGTGTTCGAACTGCTCCTTCAGATCGGCGACTGTGACGCCGTCAGCGGCCACGTTCGGATCGATAAGCACCGTGAACGGCTGCGTCTGCGCGAGACTCCCAACTCGGAGTCGCGCCTGGTACGACCCGGGCGGAACTGAAATGCCGGATTGGTTGCGGACGTCCCAGACGAACCGGTTCATGCCTTCCACTTTCGTTACACGTGGCGACAGCCCGCCCCGGCCTCGGCCGAACGCCGGAGCGGCATCTGGATCGTCCGATTCGGCCGGTGCGCCGCCACGTCCTCGCCCGCCTCGCCCACCGCCGACTGGCGCATCGCTGTTGTACGAGTTCACGATGGCTCCCGAGCCGTCCAGGATGTCGACGAACACCGGGCCGGGCGGGACCGACGGCAGGTAGTAATCGATGTTTGGTCCGAGCACACCGGCGGCCGTGCGAGTCCTGTAGCCATCACGTGGCGCGAGCAGACGGATTTCGGTGGACGTCGTTTGCGGTGTCAGCTGATGCAGCGGCGTGACGTTGTCGAGGATCCAGAACGCGCGGCCCTGCGTGGACACGACCAGATCCTTGTGGTGGACTTTGATGTCGGTGATCGGCACGTTGGGCAGATTGAGTTGAAACGGTTGCCAGTGTCCGCCGTTATCGAACGAGATGTACATGCCGAACTCAGTGCCGGCATACAGGAGGCCCTCGCGATCCGGATCCTCGCGAACGACCCGCGCCGGGGTGTCGGCGGGGATTCCATTGGCGCCGTCGGTCAATCGTTTCCAGCTCTTTCCGTAATCGTCGGTTGCGTAGATGTAGGGGCGGTAATCGCCGAGAAGGTAGCGATAGGCGGCGTAGTACGCGCCTCCTTTCCGATGCGGCGACGCGTCGATGTACTGCACACGCCCGCCAGCCTCCATGTCCTTCGGCGTCACATTCGTCCACGTCTTCCCGTTGTCGCGCGTGACGTAAAACGGTCCGTCGTTGGACCCTGTCCAGATGACCCCTTTTTCGAGCGGCGACTCGGAAATCGCATACAGCGTGCTGTAGAACTCTTCCCCGGTCACGTCACGGGTAATGGGCTCCCCGCTCGCACCCTGACAGCAGTCTGGATGCGCCGTGAGATCGGGGGAAATCTTCTCCCAGGTCACACCCTTGTCGCGGGTGCGGTGCAGGTACTGCGACCCGTAATAGAGAACGTCGGGGTCGTGCGGCGACACGGCCATCGGCGACACGCGTTGCATGCGATAGATGAGATCACGCGCCGGGTTGCCGTACAGCGACTGCCCCCCGATCCAGTAGTTCTTCTCCTGGCCAGTTTTCAGGTTCATGACGCTGTATTGCCCCTTGCAGGAGCCGTAGACGATGTCGGGATTCAGAGGATGAGGGATGATCGGCCCCGTCTCACATCCAGGTCCGCCGCGCCAGTCCTCACGTGAAAACGGATCCGCCTGGCTCGTGATGATGACCGTCGAGTCGTCCTGCTGCGCGCCGTACAGCTTGTAGGGAAACTGGTCGTCGACCCACACGCCATAGAACTCTCCCGTCACCTGATTCAGCTGCGACGACCAGGTGCGTCCGCCATCGAACGATACATTCGCGCCGCCGTCGTTCGACTGAATCATGGTGTTCCCATCTTTCGGGTTGATCCAGATGTCGTGATTGTCACCGTGCGGGGTACGAATCAGGCTGAAGGTCTTTCCTGCGTCTGTTGATTTGTAGAAGCTCTCCGCGCCAGCGTAGACGACATCCGCATTGGTGGGGTCAGCGCCGAGCGTCGTGTAGTAGAACGGCCGCTGAATCAGGGACGGCTGCGAGTTGACGACCGCCCACGTCTGCCCCGCATCGTCCGATCGGTAGAACCCGCCCCCTGGCAGCGCCTCGATGAGCGCGTAGATGCGATCGGGCTTCGCGTTCGTGACGGCGAGATTCGCCTTGCCGATGAGATCGGAGGGAAGGCCGCTGCTGACTTTCGCGAATCTCTCTCCTCCATCCGTGCTTTTGAAGAATCCACCCTCGGTCGACCCGCTGATGATCGTCCACGGCTTGCGTTCGAGGCGAGACATCCACGCATACACCACGTTGGGATTGCCCGGTTGAAGCTCCAGGTCCATCGCGCCGACGCCGTCGTTGATATAGAGGACCTTGCGCCAGGTCTTGCCACCGTCATCGGTCTTGAAGACACCGCGCTCGGGGTTATTCTTGAAGGCGTCACCGTACGCCGCAACCCAGGCGATATTGGGATTGGTCGGGTGAATTCGCACCGCACCGATCTGGCCGGCGTTGTAGAGCCCGAGGAACTGCCACGTCACCCCGCCATCGACCGTCTTATACACGCCGCGTCCGGTCGACACGTTGCTGCGGACGCCGTCCGACCCGGTGCCAACGTAGAGGATGTTCGGATCGGAGTCCGCGACCGCGATCGATCCCATCGAGCCCAGCGGTATCTTGCCATCAGCGATTGGAGTCCACGTCCCGCCGCCATCGGTCGTCCGGAACAGTCCTCCGCTCGCGACGCCCATATAAAAGGTGCGCGGCTGCGACGGCACACCGGTCACCGTCGTCACGCGGCCGCCTCGCGACGGTCCCACCAACCGATACTTCATGCCCTTGAAGACCGAAGGATCGACTGAAGTCAGCAACGGCGCCGCGGATCGGGTCGACGGTCGGACCTGTGCGGTTGGATAGACTGCAGATAGAGCAGCCAGGAGCAGAACGAAAAGATAAGTGCGACGCTTCATGGACACGCTCTCCAAATCGGGTGAAAAGCGCGTCTATCATACTTGTTCGCGGTTCGCGGCTCGCGGCTCGCGATTCGCGGTTCGGGATCAATAAGAACGACGCGAACCGCAATCAGCAATCATCAATCATCAATCGCCATCATTCAGCATTCAGCATTCAGCCTTCAGCATTCCCTAGGCTCTGGGGTGCATGCCGAAATGCCATCGGAGTTTCGACAGCGGATCCCGCTGGCATCGTTCGGCGGCAATCGCGATGGCGTCGATCACCATTTCCCGTGACAGCGGCTTGCGCAGCAAGCCAACAACGCCGAGATCCAGCGCGCGGCGAACGTGGTCATTGTCGGAAAGACCGGTCATGAGGATGACTTGAGGAGGCAGCGGATTGCGGAGCGCGGCGCATACGGCAAAGCCGTCTGGCGGCGGCATGATGAGATCGAGCAGAACAATATCGGGGTAATAGACGGACGCGGCGTCGAGCGCCTCACGGCCGTTCGTGGCCGTCACAACCGCATACCCCTCTTCTTCCAGCCACAGCGCGAGTATCTTGGTCAGTTCATTTGAATCATCAACTACAAGAACTCGGATCGAACCGCGGCGGCTACGCGGACCGTCCGTGCCGGCGAGCGAAGCGAGCGTCGTCGCCCACACCCGGTTACATTTCGGGCATTGGTAATACGCGCGTGCATCTTCATGCCCGGCAGGGGTCGCTTCGCATCCACAACGAGGGCACCGGATGTCCATAAACACGTCGGCGGCCATGCCGCCCATGCATTACAACCCGACGGCAATGACGCCGGAGAGACTAGTGTCCATATACGACAGGCAATTGCCGCGCCAGAACGCGAAGGTACCAACGTGGGTGGGACGAATCAAAACTGTAAGAGGTGAAAATGGGAATGACGCAACCAACCCACGCCTCCTCGCGGACGCTGGTTGATTAGCCTCTCGTTCTGGCCGTCACCATGACGAGCGCGATCACGATGAGCGCAACGACGATGATGCCGGTCCAGAAACCTGCTTTGAAGATCCCCGCGATCGCGGTGCATCCGGACGCCAGACTCGCGAGAAGTAGAATGAGAACGACGCGCGGGACCATTGCATCACTGCGTGCCATAAAGACCCCCGCTATCTCGATGGTAACATCCCGAAATCCATGAGTCGGGTATGGCGGACGTACGCCGCGCCTGCGATTGTTTCGGCAATCATCATTGCCGCGACGGCGGGGATTCTCCTTGCGATGGGGCGAGTCCCGATCTGCAAGTGCGGCTACGTCAAGTTGTGGCACGGCGTCGTGCAGAGCTCTGAGAATTCACAACACCTGACGGATTGGTACACGTTTACCCACGTCATCCATGGGTTCGCGTTTTACGGGCTGCTGTGGTTGGTGGCGGGGCGGCGGCTTCCGGTCGCGGTGAGGCTGGTGGTGGCGGTCTCCGTCGAATCGGCGTGGGAGATCGTGGAGAACACCAACTTCGTCATCAATCGGTATCGAGAGGCCACAATCTCGCTCGATTATTACGGGGACAGCGTCATCAACTCCGTGTCCGACATTCTCGCGATGGTCGCTGGTTTCCTGCTGGCACTGCGGCTGCCGGTCTGGGTAACGGTGCTCCTGGCGATCACGATTGAGCTGACGCTGGCGTACTGGATTCGTGACAACCTTGCGCTGAACATCCTCATGCTCATCTACCCGCTCGACGCGGTGCGAAGGTGGCAGAGCGGAGGGTAATGCCTCTAAATTCTGCTTCGCTTGTCGATGCCCCAGACGCCGACGCCGCGGGCAGCGATGTAAAGAAACACGCAGCAGTACAGCAGTGCAAGCTCGCCTCCGTTCTGAATGGGAACATTCCCCTTGGGCAGGTGCGCGGTGAAGTACGCATACGCCATTTCACCGCTGGCAATGAAGGCGGCGGTGCCGGTCAGGAATCCGAGGGCGACCATCAGCCCGCCGAAAAACTCGACGACCCCCGCGATGCCGAACCTGGACATCAGCGGCAGCTGCGGTCCGCCGAGCAGGCCAAAGAGCTTCTGTGCGCCGTGGCACGCGAAGAGAAGGCCGACGCCGACCCGCATCAGCGCGTACAGGTACGGGGCAACGGGTCCGAGAATTCGCTCCATCTGTTCCTCCTGTTCCTCCGGACCTCAGCATAAATCAGCCCCGCCTTCGCAGCCGACTCAGCAAATCAACAAAATCGCGTGGCAGAGGCGCCACGAACTCCAGGCGTCGTCCATCCGTTGGATGCCGCACGGCCAGCCGCTGCGCGTGGAGTGCCTGACGGTTGAAATCGATCGGACGAAGCGAGTTGGGACCGTACGTATAGCGTTCCTCACCTACCAGGGTGTGGCCGCGCAGTCGCGCTTGAATCCGGATTTGATTCCGTCGGCCGGTGCGCAAGTTGACTTCGAGCAGCGATGCGCCAACGAACGACTCGATGACTCGATACTCGCTCATCGCCTCGCTGCCCCTGGGATCGTTCGGATGCGTCTCTTTCTGAATCAGCGCCTTCTCGTCCCAGACCAGCACGTCACGCCAGACGCCGGACCGCGGTTCCGGTGTGCCGTAGACGACAGCCCAGTAGACGCGCTCCGGTTCGCGACGTCTGAACTGATCCTTCAGCACTTGCTGCGCGTCGCTGTCTTTCGCGAACACCACCAGGCCCGATGTGTCTTGATCAATCCGATGAACAGCGAAAGGACGTAGGCGCCCATGCGAGCGCAGACGTTCTTCGATCTGATCGAACACAGAGGGGACGTCCGGCCGCCGCTCGAGCGGCACGGTCAGAAGACCTGCCGGCTTGTTGACCACAATCAGCGTATCGTCTTCGTAGACGATGTCGAGATCGCCCACGAGGCCGGTGCGGCGCCGTGGCTTGGAACTGCCGGGGCGATCCACCCAGGCACGAACGACATCTCCGATCGAGAGGCGGCGCCCCGCATCCGAGAGCGCGACCTCCGAGCCGTTGACGAAGATCTTTCCGCGCTCCAGCGCCGCGACGGCCCGACCGCGCGAACCGAGTCGTGCGCCGTCAGCCAGGTACTTGTCGAGTCGCATCCCGTTCGCGTCCGCCCCAATGCGCCACTCACTGTTCGACATCACTGGCCTAGAATACGGGTTCTACTAGGTTCTACGAGGTTCTGCTAGGTTCTACAGGGTTCGTTCTGGGTTCTAGGTTCTATGGGGTTTCGTTCTGGTTCTCGGCCGAGGAGACTGCATGCGCATTCGCGAGGTACTGGCGCTCGCCTGTTCGATCATGGCCTGCATGCCGACGGCCGCCAGCGCTCAGGAACCGAAGACCGGGATCACCATGGGTTATCCGGCATCAATAGGGCTGCTGTGGCATGTCTCGGACCGCGTCGCGCTCCGGCCCGAGTTTTCATTCACGCGGACGGACAGTTCAAGCGAGAGCCTGATCAACGACGAGAGCAACTTCTGGTCGCTCGGAACTGGCGTCAGCGTGCTGTTCTATGCGCCGCTGACCGACAATTTGCGAACCTACCTCGCGCCGCGATTCTCGTATGCGAAAACCACCGGTGACACCAACACGACGGAATCGACGACCCATGTCTACACGATCGCGGGGATGTTTGGTGCACAGTACTCGTTAGGACGACGATTCGCCGCATTTGGCGAGGTCGGATTCGGATACTCGCGACAGAACGGATCGTCGACAACGACGATTGGAGGCCTGACGAATCGTGTCACTAATCGCGGGAACGCGGTTGGAACACGGACCGGAGCAGGGGTCATTTTCTACTTCTAAAGACCCAATGTCAGCGGTTTCAAAAACCCAGTCTAACAGTGGCGAACGAGCGCGCGAGTGAGCCCACGCGAGTGGGTTGGGCGTGCGGGGCCGCGCGAGCGAGCGTGCCCGGGCACTCCGAGGGGCGAGAGCCCCTCGGAGTGATTAATGAGTCATGACACAGGAATCTGACACCGCCGCACGGCTCACGGTCGAACGCATCGCGTCTGACGACGTGAGGACTCGGCAGGTCGTGCTGTCACTGGACCGCGAACCGCTGGCCACGCTCTTGTTCGGCGAACGGGTGACCAGGGAGATTCCGCCCGGACATCATCTGCTTCGCGCGCACAACACGCTGGTCTGGAAAACCGTGGAGTTCGATGCGCAACCCGGAGAACACGTGAGATTTCGGACAGTGAACCGCGCCGGCTTCGGCAGCATGTGGTTGGTCGCGCTACTGGGCGCCGGGCCGTTGTACGTGACACTGGAACGGCTGACGTCCAAGCCCGAGGGCAATTGAAAGAGACGTCGGGCTCCTCGGCGGCGGGCTTCCGGATCCCGAACCACGGATCCCGGATCCGAACCACGGATCGCGGATTCCGAGTACGGTCACCTCTGTTTGACACGCGCAAGAGGCAGCACGTAGGCTCCAACGACAAGGAGAGCGTTCTCAATGAGTGGGCGTGACGTGTACATCGGCACCGACGGCGGTGCAACGACCTCGAAGGTTGGCGGCGTGTGGGCGAACGGGCAGGCCGTTTCGACGAAGCTCCTCCAGCGGCCAACCCGTTCGGAGGCCGGACCGGAGGCAACCGTCAGCACCTGGACCGACGCGATCGCCGACTATCTGTCGGAGAACGGTCTGCAGTGGAATGACGTGCGGGGCGTGGGCCTTGCGATACCCGGGCCGTATGAACGGTACGGTGTCTTCGGACACTCGCCAAACCTGCCCGCCAGCTTCGAGGGGTTCGATGTTCACACGTCCTATCAGCGCTCGCTCGAGCGCCGGGCCGGACGAGCCATCCCGCTCACGGTCGGAAATGACGGCAACATGGGCGGCGTGGCCGAGGCGCAGCGCGCTCGCGGAAATGTGGAAGCCGGCGTGATGATGCTCGCCCCGGGGTCAGGCCTTGGCTGTGCGTATGTCGACCGCCATGGTCTGCCGCTCGATGGCGACACGATCTCCGGAATGGAAGCGGCGCACATGCCTGCGCCACTCCACTTGCTGGATGCCAAGCCCTACACATGCGGCTGCGGACGGACCTGGGGATGCGTCGAAATGTATACGACGCTCGCGGGCCTCCCTAATCTGCTGGCCGAGCGGCTCGAGCGATACCCGAACCACGAGCTGGCCACGTCAAGCGCCACGCTCAAGCAGCGCGCGTTCGCGTTGCGCGGGCTCGCGCAGAAAAACGATCCGCTGGCGGTCGAGATCTTCGATTTTCAAGCGAAAGCGCTGGGCCTTCACGTCGCGACGCTGTCGATGGCGCTCGATGCCCAGTTCGTCGTGATCGGCGGCGGCCTGATGGATCCAGAGTCGACGACCGACGCCTTTCGAGCGCGTTATCTCAGGATCATCCGCGAGAGCGCGGCTCCCTATCTGTGGCCATCCCAGCGTGCGGCGCTGACGATCGTGCCGGCATCGCTGGGCGATCTCTCCCAGGCGATCGGCGGGGCACTCGTGGCGATGTATAAGGCGAGAATGGAAAGACCGTGAATTAATCCGTCCACTCCCTCGGATACCCACCATCGAACCGGTTCGAGTGCGACCGGCGCGGGACGTTTGAGACGACGACGAGAAATCCCCAGCGCTGTCTGCGAATCCCGCGCCCGGTCGTGCCGATGACGGCCCGGTGAGCGGTAACCAGGTGCACGGGAATATGGTGGTCGCAGAGCTCGAGGTAGTCGCGCCGCAGCATCACGACGTACGCAGGCTCTGGTCGGGACAAGAACGCCGACAGCTCGTCGAACGTTTCGAGCCGATCGATCGGCCGGTTGAGATAGTAACGGAGGCTTCCTCGCCAGCGTTCCAGGCGATAGAGACCGACGGGCGCGGAGGGTGTGCTCACGCGGGCAAGCTGACGGGCCACGCGTGCCGTCGGCCGCACCCGCTCGAGCGCCGGAAAGCCGACGGCGACCACGGTCGTGTAGCTCACCAGCAGCATGGCCAGTAACACACTGATGCCGACTGGAACGCGCCACCCGTTCCGTTCCATTTGCGCCAGCAACGCCGCGCCGCCGACGAAGATGGCGAACGGAAGAACGAACGAGCCCGCCGGCAGCCCGAGATTCAACTGCGATAGCGCGACGCCGCCGAAGCTTCCCCCCACGATCAGCACACCGGCGATGAGCAGTACGCTGTACCTGGTCGCCCACCAGCGATCGTTCGAGTCGCGCGCCGCGTCGGTCCAGGCACGCGCCGCGATCAGGCAGCAGGCCGGAGCCGCCGGAAAGATGTAGTGATCGAGCTTGAACCGCGCGATGCTGAAGAACACGAGGACGACGAGCGCCCAGAGCCAGAGCAGCCGCTCGGCTGTGTCAACTTCGTCGTGGGCGCGAAGTCTGCGGATGACGTCCACGCCACGGCCCACCACGACGATGCTCCATGGGAAGAACGCGCCGGTGAATGCCCGCATGTAGAACGTGTGATTGATGGCGCGTGCGGAGAATTCGATGGGCTGAGTGACGTACCAGAGATTCCCGGCCAGCAAATAGCCCTTCACGAATTCGTCGCCGAATCTCCACTGCATCCACAGAAACCATGGCGACGCGGCAAGCGCCACAAGCGGAAGCCCGGTTCTCCAGTGCAGCCCTCGAAAGATGGAACGGGTCTCACTCGACGCGACATAGCCGGCGCCGATGAGCAGCGCGACGAGGACCAGCGCCACCGGTCCCTTCGTCATCACCGCCAGGGTCAGCAGCAGGTAGCCGCACAGTTCCGTCCGCAGGCTGCCTCGCTTGCCGGCGACGAGCAGGCACGCGACCGCGCCGAACAGAAACAGCGCGAACACCATGTCGAAGATGGCAATTGACGAGAGGGCAAACGTCGCCGGGATCGTCGCGAACATCACGGCGCCGAGAGAACCGACTTCCTCGCCGAAGAGCACGATGCCGACCCATCGCGTGATCGCGAACAGGCCGATTGCGGAGAGCGCGGTCGGCAGGCGGGCAGCGAATTCCGTCTCCCCCAGCAGGAGCACCGAAGCGCCCTGGAGCCAGTGAAAGAGGACCGGTTTGTCGATGAAGGGTTTGCCGTCGAGGAGCGGCACGAGCCAGTTGCCCGAGTGCAGCATCTCGCGCGTCAGCTCGGCGTAATGGGCCTCGTCAGGATCCAGCAGGCTGGCATAGCCCAGCCGCCAGAAGACGACAATCCACCCAATCGCCATCCACGCGAACGTGGATGACCAGCGGATCGACGGGCGTCGCCACGACACGCGTGACGTCAACCAGTCATATCAGCGCGAAACCAGCGCGATCTCAGGCATGGCGGCGCAAACTATACTCTACTGCTGAGTTTGCGCAAGAAGATTCTTCTCTATTTTTTCGCCGTGAAGACCGTTAGGTCAATTGCCTCCGCCATCGCCTTGTAGCCCGCATCGTTCGGGTGCAGATGGTCGCCGGGATCGAATTCCGGTTTGAAGCGCTTCGGATTGTTCGCGTCGCGGGTTGCGGCTTCGAAATCAACCACGCCATCGAACGCGCCGGAGGTCTTGATCCACTGATTGACCGCCGCCCGGATGGCTTCGCCGTTCTCGCGCGCATAGCCTGCGCCCTCGTAGGGTGTCAGCGTGCAGCCAATCACCTTGATGCCGTGCGCGTGCGCGCGGTCGATGACCTGCTGTAGCACCCAGATCAGATCGTCTTTCGTGATGGGCTCCGCAGGCGGTGTGGGGGCGCCGAGCGTGCCGATGTCGTTGATGCCCTCGAGAACCATCAGCCACTTCACATTCGGATGGCTGAAGACGTCGCGGTCGAGCCGCGCCAACGCTCCGACGCCAGCCAGACCGGTTGCATCGGTGAAGAGCCGATTGCCCCCAATGCCTTCATTGATCACGGCGATGTTAGGAGTGGCCTTGTTGGCGACCAGACGAGCCGCCAACAAAGCCGGCCACGAGTTGTTCGTTTCGGAGGTCGATCGTGCGCCATCGGTGATCGAGTCTCCGAATGCGACGATCGTCGCCGCATCAGCAGACGCAGCCACCTCCACGCTCGTCAGCCAGTAATACTGCTCCGTCGTCCCACCAAGCGGGAATTCGGATTGACCCGTGAAGTCGCCAACGGTCGACACGTATGTGGTGTGCAGCGCGGTGGCGTGTGTGGTTGGAGCGCCCGTGTCGCTTGGCAAGTACAGGCTGACGGCAAGGTCGCCAAGCGCGGGTACTTCAATGTCAACCGGATCGCTCACGACGACAACACCCGGCATCATCGTGAACGACGCTTTGCCGCCAACCGTCAGTGCGCGATCGGTCCCGGCGACGACCGAAGACCCGGTGGCGCGCCTGGCAACGTGCGCCGAACCGACAACGACAGGCATCGAGCCAAAGGCGTTGGAGAATTTCACCCGCGCCCGTTTCCCGCCGATGCTCGTTCGTACGACCATTCGAACGGTCTGGTTCGACAGCGTCGTGACTCGGAACACCGCGCCGGCGGGGCCCCTGCCCCGTTGGGCGGACGTCGAAGTCGCCGCCAGTCCCGAGGGAGGGGCAGCCTGCGAGGGCGCCACTGCTGCAGTCGGAGCCGGTGTGACGATCGGCGGGGTTGTGCGAATCAGCTGTTGTGCGGTCGCCCACGTCGGCACCCAGTTGTCCTGCTTGGCGGGCTTGCTCTGGGCCGAAACCAGGGAGACCTGAACCGCAATCGCACTAACGATCCCGAGAACTCGAATATGTCGGCTCGTCATGTAAAGTCCTCTTGACTCTTCGGCTATGGCTGGCGGCCCGTCGGTTGAATCTCGATATAGTCCAGCGCGGCAGTCTCCGCCCCATCAGGAATACCTTCAATCACGATCTGATCGCCGCTGGCGACCGACACCGAGCGAAGGACATTCCGTGAAGACGATGATCCGTCGAGACGCCGCGTCGGGATCTTGTCGGCGGCGGTCCACTCGGCGACAATCCGATCGCCGATCTTCACTCGAAACCGGGCAGCTCCCGTGTTGACGTCGAAATAGCGAATGGTGACGTCATATTTGCCCGCAGGGCCGCTGTATCGGAACGTGGCGGTGCAGCTGACTGCCGGACACTCGACGGCTTTGCTGCCCGACGCTGTTTCCCACGGGGTCACGTCCGTCACGACATAACCGCTCAACGTGGCCGACTCGGCTTCGAGGCGACCCGGGTAGTTCTCGACACGATTGCGGGCGTCTGCAATGCCCGACGCACGATGGAACCATCTCGAGACGGCGTCCCGCCAGACGATCGCCTGTCCTGACTGGTAGTCGAGCTGCGTCCGCACCTCGGCAAATCGTTCTTCGTCCACGCGTCCCTTCAAGCTGTCCCAGTCCTGCAGAAACCGCTGGACCTCCGCCGCGCCGTCGTAGTGCGAATCGTAGATGTATTGAATGACCGACTGACCAGAGTGCAGCCGATGCGTGTACGGCACGTGGTGCATGAAGAGGAGCAAATCGTCCGGACAGGTTTCGATGGACTCATACAGCTTGCTGACCGCGGGTGAATACTGTCCGATGAACCCTGTGCCGGTCGCCACGGTTCGGTCCATGCCGACGCCCTTCTCGTCGGCACGATGCCACTGTCCCCAACCGTTTCTCTCCGACGCTTCGACCGCGACACCATAGTGATTGCCGACGATGTCGGTCAGCGTCTGCAGCCCGAGGGGGCCGGTGTAACGCTCGTAGGTCGGCCATGAGTCGAGTTGGATCCTGGTGACCGCTCGAACCACCGCCGGGTCGTTGCCAAACGTCAGCCGTGTCCATTCATCGGCAATCTGCGCCGAAGTGAGGTCAGGGTTCCAGGCCAGCCGGCCGAAGCCGTAGAGATTGGCCTGCGAAAGGTGATTGCCGTACCAGTTCGCATTCAATCCAACGTTGGAGACGCCAACGAATCCTCCGGTCGGACGATGGAAGGTCCGACCTGAGACGATCGCCTTCACCGGCGACGGCCCGGCGGCGCCGACGTGCATATCGAAGTCAAGCGTCGCCTTCCACATCGGCGGCAGAAAGACCGTGTGCCGTGCCTGCCCGAAGTACTCCTGCGTAATCTGCAGTTCGATCGCCTGATTGGTGCGCTCGAGCGCGCCGAAAAGCGGAGACGACGGCTCGCGCACCTGGAAGTCGATCGGACCGTGCTTGATCTGAATGATTGCGTTGGAATCGAACTGCCCGTCGAGCGGGCGGAAATTGTCGTATGCGGCCCTGGCGCGATCGTTCTTCGGATTATTCCAATCCATGTGGTGGTCGTAGACGAAGCCGCGATAGAAGATGACGCCGCCGTGCGGCGCCAGCGCGCGTGCGACAACGTTTGCGGCGTCCGCGTGGGTGCGACCGTAGGCTGACGGGCCGACCCGTCCTTCGGAGTCCGCCTTCAGGACGAAGCCGCCGAAATCGGGGATCGCGTCATACAAGGCATCCGCCCTGGCTTTCCACCACGCGATGACGGTTGGATCGAGAGGATCGTAGGTCGGCAGCTTCCCAAGACTTTGCGGACTTCCGAAGTCGATTGCCAGGGCGAGCCGGATGCCCCACGGACGAAGCACGGCTGCCACTCTGGCCACCTGCGGAACGAATTCCGCCGACAGCACGAGCGGGTTCGCGTTGACGTTGTTGATGGAGAGTCCGTTGATGCCGAGCGACGCGAGGAGCCGGCCGTACTCGTTGACACGGCTCAAGTCCTCGCGGATGTGACCGCCATCCCAGAAGATCGACCGTCCGCCATACCCGCGTTCGATCGATCCATCGATGTTGTTCCATTCGTTGACCCACCTGAGGGGCGCGTACGGTGCGTCCTTCTGGTCGATCGACGCAAGGGATTCTCCCATCGCGATCTTCCTGAGCACGGCGAATGCGCCGTAGAGGACACCGCGGTCGCTCTGCCCGGCGATCACCAGATGGTGCGCGCCACCGATGGAGACCGCTTTCAGCCAGTATCCGTCGGCGCCAAGCGTGGTGTCAGGCAGGAGGCCCGGAACCTGTCGCAGGCGGGCGAAGGTGCCGGCGACAATCGCACCGTCGGCCGGCAGGTCGGCTGTAAGCTTTGGTTCGGCGCCGAGCATTCCGCGAATGCCGGCCTGGAGCTCCTCTCGCGCCTTCTGAATCGGGGCCGCCGACTCATACGTCAGGATCGAGGGCGGCACCGCGGATGCGTTGCGCGCGGCCGCGGCGGCATCCAGTCGCGCGTATCGCAGCCACGCTGATTGGCCGGTGTCCGCACCCACACGTCCAGGCGCGCTCACGAGGATGACCGCGACCAGCAGAGGACACATCCTCGACGGGTGAATTGAGCTCGACATCCTTAAGGGAACCTATAATAGCGAATCAGTGACTTGGTGAATTGGTGAATTGGTGAATTGACATCGCGCGGCTACCACCGCGCTCTAACAGCACGCGCGGTAGCGCGTGCGAAGCCCAATTCACTGATGCACCAACTCACCAATTGTGGAGGTTTTGGCGTGCCCAACATTCTCATCATCACCGGAGACGGCGGCGAAGCGTACGAGACGTGGTTTGCCGTCCACCGCTTTCAGGAGGCGGGATATGCCACCCACGTCGCGGCCCCGTCAAAAAGACGGCTGCACCTCGTCATGCACGATTTCGAGCCCGGCTGGGACACTTACAAGGAAGGACCCGGCTACGCCATTGAATCGGATCTGACGTTCGATCAGGTCAAGGTGGCGGAGTACGACGCGGTGCTCTGTATCGGCGGCCGCGCTCCGGAGTATCTTCGCAACAATCAGCGGGTGCTCGACATCCTGCGTGAGTTCGACGCCAGCGGCAAATGGATCTTTTCCATCTGCCACGGCATCCAGTTGCTGGCCTCGGCCGGGCTGCTGAAGAACAAGCGCGTCACCTGTTACGAGCACGTGCGCACGGAGGCGGAAGCGGGCGGCGGACGCTTCGCGAGCGCCGACAGCGTACGCGACGGTAACATCGTGTCCTCCCCCACCTGGCGCGAACACCCGGCGTTCTACCGAGACATCTTCGCGTGCCTTCGGCAGGGCGTTCCAGTAGCGAATTAGTAGAATGCTGAATGCTGAGTGCTGAATGCTGAGTGTCGCCACGCAAAACATGCAGCAGTCAGCATTCAGCATTTCTCAATTCACTTGATCGCTTTCTCGAGCGCCTCGAGCTGCGCGTTGAACGCCACCCAGCGCGCCTGCTCATCGGCCAGCTGCCGCGAGAGCGCGGCCTGTCGGTCCTTGAGAACCGGGTCCCCGTTCTGAATCGTCTGGAGCTGTGCGCGGAGGCCGGCAAACATGTCGGCTTCACCTGGCTCGGGCGGGTTCTTGTCGAGTTCCTTCATCATCTGCTCGAGCCACGGATTCCGTGCACCCTCGAGCGCTCGGATCTGCTGTTCGGTCTCCGAGAGCTGGCGCGCGAGACCGGCGATCCGCTGTTCCTCGACCTGGAGCCTCGCCACCAGGAGTTGCGCTCGAAGGCCGGACTCGGTCGCCTGTCGCATCTCCGCTCGAAGCGCCCTCACTTCGCCGACCACATCGTCCATCGATGCCGGTCGCGGTGAGGTCGACGGCGCCTGACCGAGAAGCGCCATCCCCATCAACATCGGGGCGATCACCATCTGCTTCATCATGACTGTCCCTCCCGAGCAACGACGACGCGCGTCTTCGAGAGGATCTCAAACGCGCGTTGATGTTTGTCTGTGAACAAGGCGAAGAGCATGTCGATCCACCACACCTGCGTCAGCATTGGCAGCTGACGGACCACCGACTGGCCAAAGCTGATTCGGGCGCCGGATTCACGAACGACGCGCAGGCCCATCAGGTGCTTGCCAACCGTCTTTCCGTAGCGGTACTCCGCGATCACCGGGTAGGTCACGGCAAGAATCGTCAGAACCAGGATGACGACGAGGGTGAGGATCGGAAAGATGAAGCCGTCCAGATCTCCTCTTCGGAGCATGATGACAACCACGAGGAAGATCGGCACGGCGAGGGCGACCACTCCACAGAAATCGATGATTCGCGCCGCCGCCCGTGGCCAGAACTGCGCGGCGACGAGCGGGATGGCCGCGAGGTACGACTCGGCGAGCACGATCGGATCACCAAGCTGCCGCAGCGCGTCATCCACGCTCTGACCGTGCTCGACGCGCTCGGCGATGTGACTGCGCAACTCCATCGCCACCTGCTCGCGCAACACAGCGTCCCGCGGCAGCTGCGCGATCACCTGATCGACGTAGACCTGGTCGGCGTTCATGTTCTCTCCGGCTGCTGTCGAAGAAGGCGGGCCATGGCGCTGGCGAACGTGTTCCACTCGTGCGTCAGTCGCGCGAGTTCTTCCTGGCCCGCGTCGGTGAGGCGGTAGTACTTGCGGGGAACGCCGCGCTGGGGCGTTTCCCACCGGACGGCGACAAATCCTGCGCGCTCGAGGCGGTAGAGGACGGGATAGAGCGTGCCGTCGGTGACCTCGAGTCCACCGTCGGTGCGCTCGGTCATCGTCGTGACGATCTGGTATCCGTAGGCTTCGCCGAGCGAGAGCAGATGCAGCACGATCAGCTCGAGCGAACCGCGTTTCAGCTCGCGCTCGATCCCTTTTCGATCGTCTTCTCGCCCCGGTCCCGGGCTCATAAGGCTACTGTATCACCATATGTCTTGTTACGCAAGATATATGGTGACACAGATCTGAGCCTCTGACGCCAGCGGGAAGACAAATGCCGCTATCTCTATGACACTACTGGCTTTTCGCCCGCAAGGAAACGATCGACGCGAGCTGAGACATCCTTCAGGTAGGCGGCGTCCCCGCCGTCGAGTTCGGTCGTCACGTAGCCGTTGTACTTGATCTCCGCGAGCGCCCGTCGAACCTCCGGCCAGTCGATATCCCCTTCACCGATGTTCTTCCAGGTGAACCGACCGTTTCGACGATCGAAATTGAAGTCCTTCAGATGCATCTTCGCGATGCGCGGGCCCAGCGTGCGGATCCAGTCCTGCGGGAAGGCGTAGAGGACGACGTTGCCGACGTCGAAGTAGGCGCGCAGCCAGGGCGACTGAAAGTCGTCGACGTACTTGGCAAACTCAATCGGGCTGAGGAGAAACTTGTTCCAGACTTCCTCGACCGCGATGATGACTTTCATGTCAGCCGCCATCGGGAGCAGCCGTTCGCGAATGACGCGCTGCGAGCGCGTCCAGGCATCCTGATACGACGTCTTCGCATCGACGACCGCCGGAACCAGCAACACGGTGTCTGCCCCCCATAGGGCGGCGTTCTTCAGGGAGGTTTCCATTCCCTTGACGCTGTCCGACACCACCTGGGGATCGCTGCTCGAGAGCGGCAGCCGCCAGTGATCCATGTTCATGACCGAGTGGATGCGAAGCCCGGTCTTCTTCGACGCTTCTTTGGCCTCGGCCGCCTCCTCCGGCTTCGTCATCGTCTGCATCTCAACGGCTTCGAAGCCCGCCTCGCGCGCGAGGGCAAAGCGCTCGGCGTACGACAGGTTTTTCGGCAGCATCGAGATGAGGGTCGACTTGTGGATGGTTGAAGCCGATTTCTGGGCCGGTGCGGTCTGAGCGGCTAGCACAGACTGGACGGGAAGCACGGCCGCGGCGGCGGCGATTGTCTTGAGGAATTCGCGACGGTCGGACATGAAGTTCTCCTTCAACGGATCTCCATATTTTAACGGAAAGTGCCGGGATCCGGTGTGTGGAATCCGCATCCGCCGGTGCGGGATCCGGGACCGGCCGCGGCGAGTCAGCCTCGCAGCAAGCGCCTGACCGAATCCAATTCATCGGCATTGATCGTGTGGCCCATGCCCTTGTAGATGCGCTCGTCGACGGTCGCGCCCATTTGACGGAAGACGTGGCTGGTTTCGTGGACTCGCTCGAGCGGAATGTGGGCGTCGATGTCGCTGCAGCCGAGAAAGATCGGCGTGCCCGCGAGCGACCCTGGATAGTCACGTGGCGTCCCAGGCGGGCCAATGAGGCCGCCGCTCAGGCCGGCGATCGCCGCGTACTGGTGAGGATTGCGGGCAGCGAACTCGAGCGAAAGACACGCGCCCTGCGAAAAGCCAAGCAACACGATGCGCTCGGATCTGTAGCCGCGCGCGTCAAGCGTGGCCACCAACTTCGACAGCACGCCAAGCGCAGACGTGAGCCATGGCTCGTTCTTGGGGATCGGCGTCAGGAACGAGTACGGATACCAGGTGTTGTTAGCCGCCTGTGGTGCGAGATAAGCGACATCATCGGTGCCAAGCTCGGGCGCCAGGCCGAGAATGTCTTCGGCGGATGCGCCGCGACCATGGGTAAAGATCGCAGCGAGACGCGCCGACCCCAGAGGGGCACCGTAATGCACGACCGGCTGACCGTCGTGCGGATCGGTTGTCGAATGCATTACCCATTCTTACGCATTCCAGTCGATCCGGTGCCCCATCGGGTACGCGCCATCGTCCAGGCCGCGGCGCCGAATACCAGGAGGTTCGCGACGATCACCGGCGAGGCGCCTATCAACACGCCGTAGGCGACCCACATCAGCGCGCCCGCCATCTGAACGCGTTTCAACGTCGAAGGCCTGGCGCAAAAATACGAGGCCACAAACACTGCGGTCGCGACCCAGCCCAGATACTCGATCACGATCGTTCTCCCCGTCAGGCGACGGCATCGATCGCCGAAGACGCTGAACGAACCGTAATGCGATCGGTTCGCGCCCGTTCCCATTCGTGCAACGTCAGGCCATTCGACTCGAACAGCGTTCTGATTTCGCCAGTGTTCCAGCCGAGCACCTGATCGAGAATCGGCACCATCACCGAAAATGCGTCGTCGCTCAGTACGGTGCTTCGAGCAATCCGCGCGAGCTGCTTGTTCCCGGACACCGCAATCGTGAAGCCGTCACGATTGTTGACGTGCAGCATCACGTGCACATCCGAACTGCCGTCCCCAACGTAGATCGTGCGTTCCGGCGGGATGCCGAGGCGTGACTCGAGTTCCTCGACGACTGCCACCTTTCCATATCCGGCAGGCACGCGGACGATCGATCGCACTTCCCCCGACACCGGGTCGTAGTCCAGCTCGGTGCCGAAAATGTGGTCGGCCGCGACGACGTCATGGAGCGCCGCCTGAATCACTTCGCGTGGCGCCGCCGAAATCACAAAGAACGAGAACCGATCACCATCAATCCCGCGGTCCAGGAACTCGACCAGGGCAGAAATGTTGGTTCGCAAGCGGACGCGCCGGCCGGTTTCCTCGAGGTGCTCACGCCGAACGCCTCGGAATTCCGGGTCGTGGCGAATCAGGTAAGCGAGCTCCCCTCCCTGCTGCACGAGATTGCTGCGCGCGAGTCCCTCGACCTTGTCGTGGAACCGCGATGCGCCCAAGAGTTCGCTCAGCACGAACCCTGAGTCGTTGAAACTGAGTGTTTGATCGAAGTCGGACGCAACCAGAAAGTGTTTCGGCGAGCCGATACTCATTGTTCGAATCCCCAGACGCGCTGATTGATATATCAACTATAACAAGTTAATCATATCAGCATGCATCTATCCCAGTCCAGAAGTTCGGCGATGCAGACAATTTAGTCTCAATAAATTAACAACTTTGTCGCCAAACCGACAAAGTTGTTATATCATTACGACATGACAAACGCGGTCGCCATCTCTCCAAAGTATCAGCAGGTCTACGCTGCCCTTCGAAAGGAGATTCAGTCGGGCCGTCTGAAAACTGGGGACCGGCTTCCGAGCGAGGCGGATCTGGTGCGGAGGTTCGGCGCGTCCCGAATTACCGTCGGCCGCGCCGTTCGCGATCTTCAAGCGTCGGGACTCGTCGAGCGACGGGCCGGTGCCGGCACGTTCGTTCGCAGCCCACAGAACGGTCAGGCCCTGTCCTTCGGGCTACTGATTCCGGATCTGGGCGAGACGGAGATTTTCGAACCGATCTGTCAGGGGATGATGGCATCTCCGCTCGCACGCGAGCACGCGCTGATCTGGGGCAGTCCGTCAGGTACGTCGAAGGAAGAGCGAGCCTGGCAGCTCGCCCGCCAGTACATCGAGCGGAAAGTGTCGGGCGTCTTCTTTGCGCCGCTCGAGTTGTCGACGGCGAGAGACGACATCAACGAGCGGATCGCTCGAGCGTTCGACGAGGCACGGATCCCCGTCGTCCTGCTCGATCGCACGGTCGTGGCCTATCCCGAGCGGGGACATCACGATCTCGTCGGCATCGACAACCGTCGGGCCGGGTATGTCATTACGGAGCATCTTCTGCGGCTGGGGTCGCGCCGGATAGCCTTTGTCGCGATGCCGAACACAGCCGCGACTGTTGACGCGCGTGAAGCCGGTTATCGCGAAGCGCTGTACGTCTGGAAGGCGCCAGTGGAGGGCGCGCTCGTTCATCGTCTTGATCCCCTGGATTCTGCCGCCGTTGCGGCCGTCATGGAGTCGCAGGCTCCCGACGCGATCGTCTGCGCAAACGACCGGACGGCCTCCCGACTCATTCCCACCCTCCTCCGGCTCGGCTACAACATCCCGAAAAACGTTCGGGTGGTTGGCATCGACGATCTCGAATACGCGAAGCTGCTTCCGGTTCCGTTGACCACGCTTCGCCAGCCAACGCGACAGCTTGGGGATGCCGCGCTGGCCGCCATGCTCGAACGCGTGGCGCGCACCAACCTGCCTACGCGCGACATCCTGCTCAACTGCGAACTGATTGTTCGGGACTCGTGCGGAGCACACCGCCCGACGATGAACAGCGACAAGGACGGGGCTTCTATGTGATCTTGTAGGCGGGAGGAATCAGTATGGCCGCCTTCACTCGCCGACAATTCGGCGCCGCCTTGACGACAGCGGCCGTTGCCGCTCAAAGCAGATTGCGCGCGGCGCAGCCATCGTCACCCGCGGGCTCGCTGACGGACGTTCCCGGCATCAGGGTCGGACACTTCACCGACACGCGGCGTCCAACTGGCTGTACGGCGATTCTCTTCGATTCAGCCGCGGCGGCGGGCGTTGACTACAACAGCTCCGCCCCGGGCGAGTCGCTCGGCGTCATGCTGCAACCCGTCAGCTCCGTCGACCGCATCCATGCACTCTTCCTGAGTGGTGGCGGCCCGCTTGCACTCCCCGCTTCTGGAGGGGTGTTGCGCTATCTCGAAGAGCACAAGGTGGGGTTCGACTGGGGTATTCCCGATGTGCGTATTCCGATTGTCGTAAGCGCCGTGATCGACGATCTTGCGGTGGGCGATGCGCACATCCGGCCTGATGTGGACGCCGCGTACAAAGCGTGCACGTCGGCTTCCACCGCGCCGGTTGCTGAAGGTAACGTCGGCGCCGGCGCTGGAGCGACCGTCGGCAAGATGCACCGCGGGCGCGGCCTCGGTGGCATGAAGGGTGGCCTTGGCACCGCGAGCGTGAAACTGGGTGATGTCGTCATCGCCGCGCTCGCGGTCGTGAACGCCGCTGGCGATGTGCTGGACTGGCGATCAGGGCGCATCGTCGCCGGCGCCCGTCGTGCGGACGGAAGCTTCGCCGACAGCGTGGAGTTCATGCGCGGGATCGTGACCGGCGCCAGTGGCGACGCCCCGCTCAACGATCCCCCGCTCGGCAGCACCACGCTATCGGTCGTCGCCACGAATGTCAGCCTCGAGAAGACGCCGCTCACCAAGATTGCGATGATGGCCAACTGCGGCGCGGCGCGGGCCGTTCGTCCGTATCACACGACCGGTGACGGCGATTCGCTGTTTGCCGTCTCGACCGGCCGCCTGCAGCGGCCGAACCTTCAGCTGACGGTTCTGGGATCTATCGCCGCCGACCTCGTCGCCGAAGCCATCCTCCGCGGCGTACGCGCAGCGCGAAGCGTCAGCGGGTGGCCGGCGGTTAGTGGATAATGAATCACTCATCACTGATCGCTGATCCTTGAATCACTGATCCCTGAATCAGCGATCTCTGAATCACTGATCTTTGAATCACTGATCTTTGAATCGCATCACGGATTCGCGGGTTGGGGGTCCAGGGATTTATCACGATTCACGTATATAGAAGACAAGGGATTTGAGATTCGAGATCAGCGATTCAGGATCGGCGATTCAGGATCAGTGATCAGTGATGAGCGATTCACAGACTGTGCTCTGCATCGCAACCTACCGCAAGGGCGACGAGTTCCTGAAGGAGTGCGACCGGCAGGGTTGCCGTGTCCTGCTCGTGACTGACGAGAAGCTGAAGGACTCCGACTGGCCTCGCGAGGCCATCGACGCGTTCTATTACGTCCGTCGCGACATGCCGCAGGACGACATTCGAAAGGGTGCCGCGTTTCTCGCACGCTCCGAACAGATCGATCGCATCGTCGCGCTGGATGACTTCGACGTCGAGACGGCGGCGATGCTGCGCGAATACCTGCACATTGCCGGCATGGGCCAGACG
>Ga0207701_10000211_pt1 | contig 57791 bp, 58 predicted proteins | sample KBSSwiSSwithPhiX_FD_184294 | JGI IMG/M metagenome (GOLD analysis project Ga0207701, IMG submission 184294) | Switchgrass rhizosphere bulk soil microbial communities from Kellogg Biological Station, Michigan, USA, with PhiX - S5 (SPAdes) (version 2) | ecosystem: Environmental > Terrestrial >... | reverse complement strand
GGGAAGAACAGGCCTCTAGAAGTCGAGCTGGGCGCGCATTGCGAATACGTCGCTGTCGAATTCACGCTCGTTGGCGGGGTCGGACAGGTCATCGCTAAGCGAATTGCGCGGCCCCCCTGTCACGTTGATGTGCGCGTATTGCGCCATCAAGCGGGTGTAATCCGTAGGGTTCCAGATGATGCTGGCCTGGTAGGCAATCTGCTTGCCGCCGTTGACGTAGAACGGAGCTGAAAGTGATGACGAGCCGCCATCAACATCGTCGTTAAGATCCACATAATCGACACGGCCGTTAAGCTGGATCGCGCCCCAACTACCCTGGTTGAAAGGCTTCAGCACCTTCACGCGGCTGAAGCTGCCGCCCTTGTAGGCGCGGGTCTCGCCGGTGAGGTAGAAGCCAGCTTCTAGATAGCCGCCCCAGAAACTTGGGTTGCCATTGAGTGCCGTGCCGTTGGGCGTGGTGTTCGATTCAAGGTCCAACAGCTTGGCCGCCTGCTCGGCAGGCGTGTATGTTCCATGCACCCAAACCTTCTGCGCTTCGCCGGCGACATGGAACTGCTTGAAGATCGCCGCGGCTTCGACGCCGACGATATTGTCGCCCGCTGCCGACAGGGCGCCGGTGCTGATGAAGCGCTGATCGGTCAGCTGCGTCGTGGGCCGCAACTGATAGTTGCGGCTCTGCGCTTCCCGCCTGTTGTCACGGTGCTCGAAATTTGCGCCGAGGTGCAGGCGGGTCGTTCCGAGCGTCGGTGAGAATACGCCGCGCGCGGCAAACACCCAGCCGGTGCGGTTGAAGTCGTTGGCATTCATCTCTTCGCTGAAGATGCCGGCCTGGGCAGTCCACTTGTCGGCCGTCTTGTCGTTGGCGACCAATGCGGCACCGATGCGGCGGTTATGCGAGAAGGCATCGGTGATGCCGGCACGCTCCATGAACGACGTGTATTTGGAGCTGGTCATCGTCTCGAGGCTCGAGAAGGGGTAGAAATATCCGACCTGCGCCGTCAGCGGCGTGTCCTTGAAATCATAAGCCAGCAGCACGTCCTCGAAATCGACCTGGCCTTGCGCAAAGTTGAACTCGACACTGTAGCGGAACCCGCCGGGGATCGTGCCGTCGGCGCCAATCGTCAGGCGACGAGCGCGGGTGCTCCAGCCGAGGTTACCGAAGTTGAGGCCCGCGACGGTGCCGCGGAGCTCGTCGCCATTCGGGTAGCCGACGTAGCCGGCGTCATATTGCACGAGCCCCTTCGGCTTGAAGCTCCAGCCGGCGTCCTTGTCTTCGAGCTGCGGTGCGCCCTTCCATGACGGGGTGACCTTGGCCTGGGCGGCCTGGATCTGGGCGATTGATTCCTGGAGCGCTTCGACCTGGGCCTGGAGCAGTTCGAGTTTTGCCTGGGCGTCGTCGAGGTCCTTCGCCTGCTGGATCGCGGCGTCGGCGGTGGCGTCGGACTGGTCGGGCTGGTCCGTGTCGGCTGGCGGGGTGGCCTGCTGCGCAAGCGCCGTGCCGCTCATGACCAAAGCGCTGCCAGCGAGGAGCGCGCGAATGAAAGTAGTACGCTTCATCTTATTCCCTTTCCCCCCGCCTCACTTGGTGAGGCTGATGCGCACCGCCCGAGTGGACGGCGCGCATGGCATTTATGTGACCAACCTAGCCTATTTCAGCTCGGCAAACTTGACTGGCGTGAGGTTGCGCGCCGCCATCTGCGCACGGGCGCGGACACCGTTTGGAGCGGCAATCAAGCCGGCCTGGCGGAGATAGCCGTTGGGACCGAAGGCGCTTTCCTTGGTGAACTCGGCGACGAATGCGCGGACCGCCGGGATCGCCCGGACGTGCGCATTCTTCACATAGACATAGAGCGGACGAGCGCCCGGATATTTGAACGAGGCGATATTCTCATAGGTTGGCTGAACGCCGTTGATCGTCAGGCCTTTCAGGCGGTTCAGATTCTCCTCCAGGTAGGAATAGCCGAAGATACCGATGGTGCCGGCATTCGCCTCGATCTTCTGGACGATCAGATTGTCGTTCTCGCCGGCTTCGATGAACGCGCCATCTTCGCGCATGGCGGTGCAGACCTGCTTGTACTTGGCTTCATTGGCCTTCTTCAGGGCAGGCATGGCAGGGTTCGTGTCGCAGCCGGCCGACATGATCAGCTCGCCGACGGCGTCGCGCGTGCCGCTGGTCGGCGGCGGGCCGTAGACACGGATCGGAATGGCCGGGAGCCTGCCATTGACGTCCTTCCAGGTCTTGGCCCTGTTCGGCTTGCCGAACGGAGTTTTGGCCAGGGCCAAATAAATGTCCTTGGTGGTCACGCCCAAAAGCGGGCTGCCCTTGGCCGTGGCGAAGGCAATGCCGTCGATGCCGACTTGGATCTCGGTGACTTCGGTGACGCCGTTTGCGGCGCACGCCTTGGCTTCGGAAGCCTTCATTCGCCGCGACGCATTCTCAATGTCGGGGAAACGCTCGCCGACGCCAGCGCAGAACAGCTTCATGCCGGCGCCCGTGCCCGTCGATTCGATGACCGGCGCCCCGAGCTTGGGGTTGGCGCGAGCGACGCGTTCAGCAACGGTCTTGGCGAATGGATAGACGGTCGAGCTGCCGACGGCGCGCATGCCGCGCGCATCGGCCATGGCCGGTAGTGAGAGTGCGGCTACCGCGGTGGCGGCATAGATCAGAGTCTTCGAGGTCATGTGACAAGTCCCTTTGGGCGAACAGCTCCGTTCGCCGACAGGGTGCGGATTAGGACGGACCCGCGACGCGTTCGTGACTTTCATATTACCGTTTCGTGACGGCAACGGCCGAGGCTTTGCGGCAACAGAAAGGGCGACGGAATTGATTCCGCCGCCCTTTGCTGTCCAGTCTCGCTTAAGCGGCCGGTGAAGTCTCGTCGCTGTCCCCGTCAGTGCGGGGCTTGCGGGCGCGGCGGCGAGGCTTGGGCACTTCGTCTTCCTCAACGTCCGTTTCAGGCGCGCCGATCGAAGGCGGCAGGACGCCGAGAGAAATCCGCTCTTCGCTTGCTTCCTCGTCGCGGTCGTCGCGGTCGTCGCGATCGTCGCGATCGTCGCGGCGAGCGCCATTGGCACGGGCCTCTCGTTCGCCGCGGTCAGCACGGTCGCTGCGGTCACCGCGCTCGAACCGGTCGCGGCCGCGTTCGCGGTCGCGGCGGGGGCGCTGGCGAAACTCTTCGCCCTCGTCCTCGGCCGAATCATTCTCGGCCACCAATTCTTCATCGCCCTCGACGTCTTCATCATCGTCGCGGCGCGGGCGGCGCTGCGCCTGCTGCTCCTCGAAGCGCGAGCGGTTGTCCTCGAGCACGCGGAAATAATGGTCGGCGTATTGCAGATAATATTCGGTCTGGACGCGGTCGCCGGCGAGCTGGGCGTCGCGCGCCAGGCTCTTGTATTTTTCCAGCAGCTGGGCGGCATTGCCGCGCTGGCGGTTGTCCTGCCGATTGGCACCGGCATTACCAGGCATTCCCTGCGGACGCTGTCCGCCGCGGCCACGACGACGGCCGCCCTGACGATTGTTGATCAAAATCTGGTTCCCTGTCGCACTGGCACCGGCCTCGACCGATTGCCTTTCCTTCTTCCCTTCAACGGAAGTGTGGCCCCCGTCGCGGCGGACCGGCTCGCGCAACTACGCAAGTCGACCCTCCCTTTGCCGTCAGTCGCATTGCGAAAGCGCGGCGATGTCGTCGGGGGTCGGTGGCGGGGGCGCATCATTTTTAAGGGAGCGGCCCCGTCCCTGGACCCTGATGTAATGATGAGCCGCGGAAATTCCAAGCGTTTTCGACTAACTGCCAATCAACAGCGCCCGTGGACGATCGCCAAGGTCAAGGGCAATCGCCGGCGACAAGCCTTGCTGGCGGAACAGTTCGGCAGCACTTTCCGCCTGGTCGAAACCGATTTCGATAGCCGCCAGGCCGCCCGGCGACAGCAGTCGGCCGATCTCCGGAGCCAGGCGGCGATAGTCGTCAAGACCTTCCGGACCGGCGAACAAGGCTTCGGCCGGCTCATAATCGGCTACTCCGGGACCGGTGTCGGCGTCCGCCGCGACGTACGGTGGATTACACAGGATCAAGTCGAATCGTTCGCCGATGCCTTCGGCCCAATCGCCAATGCGAAAGTCGGCGCGTTTGGCCATGCCGAGCCGCTCCGCATTGCGGCGGGCGTAGGACAGGGCCGCATCCGATGCATCGATCCCAACCCCGGTTGCGTCCGGCCATTCATCAAGCGCCGCCAGCAGCAAGGTTCCAGGCCCGGTGCCGAGATCGAGGATGCGCGCGGGACCTTGTCTTCCCGAGAAATGCTCGACGGCCGCGGCAATCAGCGTTTCGCTGTCCGGACGGGGCACCAGCGCACCTGGTCCGACTTCGAGGTCGACCGTCCAAAAGGCGCGATGGCCGGTAATATAGGCAACCGGCTCGCCGGCCCGGCGACGTTCGACAAAGTCGAAAAAGGCCGGCGGCGCTTCACCCCTGGGATTGTCGAGGATCAGCCGGTCGCGGCCGACACCCAGCGCGGCGGCCATCAGCAGTTCCGCGTCAAGGCGCGGCGTATCGCTGGTCGAGGACAGTTGCTGGGTGGCGCGGCTCAGCGCCCGCGCGATAGCGGTCACGCTTCTTCCAGGCTCGACAGCCGCTCGGCCTCATCCTCGGCGACCAGCGCATCGACCAGCTCGCGCAGGCCCGGTCCTTCGAGGATCGCATCGAGCTTGTGCAGCGTGAGGTTGATGCGGTGGTCGGTCACCCGCCCTTGCGGGAAATTATAGGTGCGGATGCGCTCCGACCGGTCGCCCGAGCCGACCATCGACTTGCGGGCGCCTGCCCGTTCCGATGCCAGCCGCTCTCGCTCCAATTCGAACAGGCGGGTGCGCAGCACCTTCAGCGCCTTGGCCTTGTTCTTGTGCTGCGATTTCTCGTCCTGCTGGATAACTACCAGCCCTGTCGGCAGGTGAGTGATGCGGACCGCGCTGTCGGTGGTGTTGACCGACTGGCCGCCGGGGCCCGACGAGCGATAAACGTCGATGCGGAGGTCCTTGTCGTCGATCTGGACGTCGACATCCTCGGCCTCGGGCAGCACGGCGACCGTCGCCGCCGAGGTGTGGATGCGGCCGCCGCTTTCGGTCACCGGCACCCGCTGGACCCGGTGCACCCCGCTTTCGAATTTCAGTTTGGCGAACACGCCGGCGCCGCTGATCGACGCGACCGCTTCCTTGTAGCCGCCGACGTCGGCCCCCGAAGCGCTGATCAGCTCGAACCTCCAGCCCTGTTCCTCGGCGAAGCGCTGGTACATGCGAAGGAGGTCGCCCGCGAACAATGCCGCCTCATCGCCGCCGGTGCCTGCCCGGACTTCCAGCATCGCCGCGCGGTCGTCGGCTGCGTCCCTGGGCAGCAGTCTCAACGCCAGGGCACGCTCGGCCTCGGGCAGCTTTTCCTTGATCTCCTCGGCCTCGGTTGCCGCGAGTTCCTTGAGTTCGGGCTCGGCGCTGGCGTCATGAGAGAGGCCGATCAGCACTTCGAGCTCGGCCCGCAGCCGCCGGACTTCGCGGGCGGCGGCGGCCACGGGCTCGATCTGGGCATATTCCTTGGAAAGGCGAACGAAATCCTCGGGCGCGAGATTGGGCGCGGCCATCGCTTCAGCCAACTCATGCTTCTTCGCCTCGATCGAGACGATCCGGTCGAGCGAGATGGTCTTCATGCGGTCAGCAATGCCTCCGCCCGAGGCGCGTCGTTCGACTTGACCCGGCGGGTCACGGCGCCATCGGCAAAGCCCAGCACCACAATTTCGCGCGCGCCCTTCTTCACCGCGCGGTCAAAGCGCTTGCGCGGGCTGCCGGTGGCGACGATCTCGACCGATAGTCCCGCCGCACGCAACCGGCTTGCGGCGGCAAGGCCGGCACCGAGGGCGGCATCGTCCTCAACGACAATCGCCGCATCGATCTGCTCGATTGGGGGCGCATCGATCAGCATCGCCAGCCGCTCAATTCCCGCGGCCCAGCCAATCGCGGGCGTGTGCGGTCCGCCAAGCGATTCAATTAAGCCGTCATAGCGGCCGCCGGCGATGACCGTTCCTTGCGCGCCCAGCCGATCAGTGACGAACTCGAACGCCGTGTGACGATAATAATCCAGTCCACGCACCAGGTGCGGGTCGAGCTCATATGCTACGCCCGCCGCCTCCAGTCCCTCGCGGACCTTGCCGAAAAACTCCTCAGCCTCCCCGGTCAGCCGGATGGTCGGTGCCTTGTCGACGAACGGCCGGTCACGGGGGTCCTTGCTGTCGAGGATCCGGAGCGGGTTCTTGTCGAGCCGCTCCTGGCTGTCCTCGCTGAGTTCCGAGCGATGTGCTGCGAAATGGTCGATCAGCGCAGTGCGCCAGGAATCGCGGCTTTCCGCATCTCCCAGCGTATTGAGCTTGAGCATGACCCCGCCGATACCGAGCTCAGCCAATAGCTGTGAGCCGAGAGACAGAATCTCGACATCGGCCTGAGGTTCGCCTGCTCCGATGATCTCTGCATCGAGCTGATGAAACTGGCGGTAACGGCCCTTCTGCGGCCGTTCGTAGCGAAAGGCCGCGCCATGGGTCGCTACCTTGAGCGGCGCAAATTGCTGCCAGCCCTCGCTCAGGTAGGCGCGGCAGATGCCGGCGGTGAATTCGGGCCGGAGCGTGATGGAATCGCCCGAGCGGTCCTCGAACGAATACATTTCCTTGGAAACGACGTCGGTGGTTTCGCCGATCGTCCGGGCAAACACCTGCGTCGGCTCGATCAGCGGAACCTCGACCCGCTTGAAGCCATAAAGGCGGCGAACGCGATCGAAGGCAGCGACCACTGCATGGAAGCGATCGGCCTCTTCTCCAAGCAGGCTCTGGGTGCCACGGATCGGCTGAGGGGTCTGACTGTTCGACATACGGATGGGGCAGCACCTAGCGTCTCGAAATAACGAACGCTAGCCATGCGCCCATGTCAGGTCTTCGTCGCGCAATAGCGCTCAGTCTCGCCCTTCCTTTCATCCTTGCCGCCAACAGCGCGCCGCAGCCGCAGCCATTTGCCGACAATATTCCGGCGGCGCGAGACATCGCCTATCCGGGAACGATCCGGCTGTCGGTTGAGGCAACCGATCTTGCGCGCGGCATCATGAAGGTGCGCGAGACGATTCCGGTGGCGGGGCCAGGGCCGTTGGTGCTCCTCGCTCCCAAATGGCTCCCGGGCAACCACGCCCCGCGCGGCCCGATCGAGAAGCTGGCCAACCTGGAAATCACCGCCAACGGCCAGAAGCTGGCGTGGCTGCGCGACCCGGTCGACGTCTATGCCTTTCACGTCGATGTCCCGGCCGGCGCCAAAGAGGTCGAGGTTCGCTTCCTGCACCTGGCGTCGACTGCCGCAGACCAGGGCCGGATCACCGTCACGCGCGAAATGATGAATGTTCAGTGGGAAGCCGTATCGCTCTATCCGGCCGGTTATTTCACCCGGCAGATCCCGGTCCAGGCGAGCCTGACCATCCCCGGCGGCTGGCGGGCGGCGTCGGCACTGCGTCCAACTGGCGGCGATGGCGGCCGGATCGACTATGGAGTCGTGAGTTACGAAGTCCTGCAGGATTCGCCTGTGTTCGCCGGCAAATATTTCCGCGCCGACGATCTTGGCCATGGCGTCACGCTCAACACGGTCGCCGATGCGCCGAAGGAACTGGAGGTTTCCGCTGACGTCCTCGCCAAGCATCGCGCATTGGTCGACCAGGCGCTGAAGCTGTTCGGTGCCCGTCATTTCGATCATTATGATTTCCTCCATGCGGTCACCGATCGGATGGGCGGCATCGGCCTCGAGCATCACCGCAGCAGCGAAGACCAGAACGACCCTGGCTACTTCATCGACTGGAAGAAGAGCCTGGCCGACCACAATTTGCTGCCGCATGAGTTCACGCACAGCTGGAACGGCAAATTCCGGCGTGGCGCCGACCTGTGGACCCCGGACTTCCGCACCCCGATGCGCGACAGCCTGCTGTGGGTTTACGAAGGCCAGACCCAGTTTTGGGGCTATGTGCTGGAAGCGCGTTCCGGCCTGTCGACCAAGCAGGAAGTGCTGGACAAGCTGGCTGTGATTGCAGCCGGGCTCGACAATTTGCCGGGAAGGCAATGGCGGCCGCTGATCGATACCACCAACGATCCGATCATCTCCGCGCGGCGTCCCAAGGGCTGGACCAGCAACCAGCGGTCCGAGGATTATTATAACGAGGGGCTGCTGATCTGGACCGAGGCCGACGCGATCATCCGCGAGGGTACAAAGGGCAAGCGCGGGATGGACGATTTCGCCCGCGCCTTCTTCGGCATCAACGACGGCGACTGGGGTGAAGTGACCTACAGCTTCGACGATGTCGTGGCGACGCTGAACAGCGTCTATCCTTATGATTGGTCGTCGTTTCTTCGCGAGCGCGTGTACCAGACCTCCGAGCGGGCGCCGCTGAACGGCTTCGCCAAGTCCGGTTACCGGCTGGTCTACACCGACACCCCGACCGATGCCGCAAAGGCCATTTTCAAGTCCCGCGAGGCCGCCGATTTCAGCTATTCGCTCGGCCTCAGCGTCGGCAAGGAAGCGAAACTCGCGACAGTGGTGTGGGGGTCACCGGCGTTCGATGCCGGACTGACCGTCGGGCAGACGATCGTTTCGGTCAACGGCCATGCCTATAGCGAGGATGTGCTGAAGGACGCAGTGACCGCGGCCAAGGGCAGTAATGCGCCCATCCGGCTGATCGTCAAGCGCGGCGAGGAGGTGGGGCCGGTCGACATTATGTGGAGCGGGGGCCTTCGCTATCCGCGCTTCGAGAAGGCCGGCAAAGGCGATGCCCCGCTGGACAGGCTGCTCGCCCCGCGCTGACCGCGCCTGCCCTTGGGGGGTTGCCCTTGGCGCGCCAGCGTCTAAGGGCAGCGCCATCATGAGAATCGATCTAATTCCGTCGGGAACTGACGTCCCGCACAGCGTCAACGTGCTTATCGAAGTCCCGATTGGCGGCGAACCGGTCAAATATGAGTTCGACAAGCCGAGCGGTGCGATCTTCGTCGACCGCATCCTGCACACACCGATGCGCTACCCGTGCAACTATGGGTTCATCCCGCAAACATTGTGCGGCGACGGCGATCCGCTCGACGTGCTGGTAATGACCCGCTGGACCCTGCAGCCGGGTTCCGTGATCGCTTGCCGCCCGATCGGGGTACTCTACCTCGAGGACGAGGCTGGCGGCGACGAGAAGATCCTTGCGGTTCCGGTCACCCGGGTCTCTCCCTATTATAAGGATGTAAACGACTACACCGACCTGCCGCCGATCGTGGTCGAGCAGATCGAGCACTTCTTCACCCACTACAAGGACCTCGAGGCCGAGAAGTGGGTGCGCGTCGGCAAGTGGGGCGATGCCGAGGCTGCCCGCAAGGTCGTGCTCGACTCGATCGAAATGGCGAAGGCCGAGGAGGCCTCCGCCTAGGCTGCGGGCGGTTGCCGGCGCTGCTGGCGCTGTTGCTGGAAGAAGCGCCGCGGGATGAACAGCTTCCGAAAGGTGATTCCGAATGTCCGCCCGATCGGCTCGAGCAAGTCTGGCTGGTAGCTGAGCGGCGTGTCGCCGCCGGCATCGCGCACCTGGGGCCGATTGTTGAGGATATTCTCCGCGTCGAACCGGATCGAGGCGCCCCGGAAGAAGGGGTGCTTCGCCACCAGGTCGAAATTTTCGCTGAGGTTGGCGAACAGCCTCAGGTCGAGGTCGAAGTAGGGCGAGAATTTGAGGTCGCCCGATGAGCTTTCGACCGTGGTTCCGCTCCGCCAGCTGCCCTGTAGCCGGGCGCCATAGCCATTGTTGTAATAGCCGGTTTCGAATTGCACTTCGTGCCGCGGCCGGCCGCCGAGCGAGCTGACCGGCTCGCCATTCAGATAATCGAGCTTGGGTACGCCGGGTCCGATCTCCACCTCATCGACCAGATTGATCTGATCGGTCAGCGAAAAGGTCAGGCGTCCGCCCATGCCGCCGCCGAAGCGGCCGCCTCCCCCGCCAAACCCGCGGGAGCCTCCGCTCCCCGCGCTGCCCGGCCCAGCGCCGCGGCCACCCTCGGGCGGCGGAGGCGGAGGCGGAGGCGGTGCGGTGCCGCCTTGCCGGGCCCGTTCGGCGGCGAAGCGCTGTCGGAAGGAGTCCATTGCCGCCTGCGAGGGCGGCTCGGATTTGAGCGGCTTGGTGAAATCGAAGCCCCAGCGGATGGTATCCTTCCGCGACTGCTCGAAATTGACTGGCCGAAGGTCGACCCGAATCAAATTGCCATCCGAGTCACGAATGAACCGGCCGGGAAAAGCGTCTTCCAACGCTTCACTGGCGGCAGGAAAGCTGGCTTGCGGACGGTCGATCGTCTGATGGACATATTCCGCCCGCAGCCGAAGGTCGGTTTCCTTCAGCGGCTGCCAGTTGCCGCCGATCTTGAACACGTTGCGCTTGTCGGATCGAAGATCGGGGTTGCCGCCGGTGACCGTCGTCACCTGCGCCGTCTGGCCGGTGGTGAAGTCGAAGAAGTCGACATTGGGAGTCTCGATCAGCGGGTCGCCGAGTTGCTGCAGTGACGGCGCTCCTTCCTCACGGGTCCAGCTGACATTGATATTGAGCGGTTGGGCCGGCGCCCAGTTGAGCCCCGCTCCCAGGCTGGTGAGGGTCCCGAAATCGCTAAGGTGGGTGAGCTGCGCATTGGCGTTGGCGGTCAGCCGTCCGATCGACGCGCTGGACCTGGTGATCGGCAAATCGATGCTGGCCGAGCCTTCCAGAGTGCCGCGGCTCAAATCCGATTCGGCATGCGCGCCGTCGATGGTCGTCTCGCTATCGATTCCGGTCGACCCTGCACCGATGCGGAAGGTGGCGGTGGCGTCTCCCGCTGGAAGCACGAACAACGGTCCGGTGGCGGTGGCGTCGAGCGCCAGATTATAGTGGTTCGAGCGCGTGCGATCGCGCGGCAGAACATCCAGTGACTCGAAGTCGCCGAAGGGGTCGACCGTCGGGTCTCCCGCATCGAGCCGTGCCTGGATATCGCTTAGGTCGGGACCGTTGTCCGACTTCGTCACGCTGTGATTAAGCTCGGCATTGCCAGTGGAGGACAGACGCCACTTGCCGCGCTGGCCATTGAGAGCGGTGCCGAGCCGCAGCGAATCGGTCCGGCTGGTGCGCGTGAGCGGCGCATCTTCGGGGAAGGCGCGGACAATCTCGGTCCCGCCATCGTCGAGGGTCACGGCAGGGACGCCGAAACGGGACTTGCTCGCCTCCCGCTCGGCTTCGAGATTGATCGTCGCCGACACGTCGCCGAGGATGGTGCGGTTGTGCGTGCCGGACAGCCGAATGTCGCTGTGCGGCGCGGCCAGGGTGCGGAACGGCCGCGGATCGACCGCATCCGTGTCCGGCGCGACCGGCTGCAGCACAATATCGCGCTCGGACTCGAAGAGGGCCGAATTGGCCTCGGCATGAAAATTCAACGATGTCCGCGTGTCCTCGGCGATGATTAGCCGTGTGGCATCGCCCTGCCCCGAGACATAGCCGCCGTCGGTCGCGCCCTTGGCGCGCAGTTCTGCGCTGGTGGAGTTGAACCGGCGACGTAGAACGATATTCACCACGCGCTGGTCGGCGGCATAACCATATTTGAGCGCGACTTCCTCAGGCAGAATTTCCATCCGCTCGATGGCTTCGGGTGGCAGGTCGCGAAGCTCGCGAAAGCCGGAAATGCGCTGCCCGTTCAAGAGCATAATCGGCCGTCCGCCGGAACGGCCCCGGGCGCTGCCGATCTGCGAGGCGACCGAATCCAGCAATTCCTGGATGCTGGTCGCCCCGGTGGCGCGAATGTCGCGCGAGGTGAGTGTCTTTTCCGGCGGGATGTTGCCGACGACCGAGCCGCGCGGCTTCTGGCCCTGGACGACGATTTCCTGACCGCCTTCCTCTTCGACATACTCATCAGCAGGCTGAGCAGCGGCCGCTGCCGCCTCATCGGCAGGCGTTTGCGCGGCCGCATCCTGGGCCAGGGCGGGCGCCGGGGCCGTGGATGCAAGCAGAACGAACAGAAGGGACGGATGACGCGGCATGAACAAGAGCAAACTCAGTCAGGGGTAACTGGCTCCCTGCTGACGCCTTTTAGATGAAGCCTGCATGACCGGCCGAGTGCCCGGCACGCCAAACTCCGGTCGCTTGTCGAAAGAATCAGCCTTTCAGCGCCTGCACCGCAGCCAGCGTCCTGGCGACATGATCTTTCCAGTCGAGCTCCGAATGGACCATCACGATCCGTCCCTTGCGGTCGATGACATAGCTGGTGCGGTCGGTCAGTTCTGGCTTCTGCTTCAAGACCACATCGTACGCCTTGATCGTTTCAGGCGATGCGGTCGCTACCGGGAATTTGCTGCGGCAGGCCTCGGTCGAGAATTTCTTCAACGTATCCAGATTGTCGGCGCTGAGGCCGACCACCCGGGCACCGGCCTTGCGGAACTCCGGCATGGCGTCGGCGAAGGCCTTGGCCTCCAGCGTGCATCCCTGGGTGAAGGCCTTAGGGAAGAAATAGAGCACCAGCGGGCCGTGCTTGAGCTGGTCCTTCAAATGCAGTTTGAACGGTTTGCCGCCGACCGCGCCCAGGGTGGTGAAGTCGGGCGCCTGCGCGCCGACCGGCAAGGCCGCGGCGAGCGGCTGGCTGGACAGTGCAATGGTTCCAAAGATGATGGGTAGCAAAGCGCGCATCGGTGCGACTCCTACAAGAGCTGTTGCGGCACGCTAGTCCTGCAGGCCGGCGCTGGCTAGCAGCCGTCGGGGAAGCCGGCGCGTTCGGGATGCCTGGGGGTGAGAGTGCGGAAGAAGGCGAAGGCCGGTTTCATGTCCGCCTCATAATTGCCGGTCGGGCGGATCGCCGGACCGAACACGCCGCGCCTGGTCGGATAGTCGGGGCCGGCAGCGACGATCGGGACGCCCGCCTTAAGGGCGATCTGGTAAAAGCCGCTCTTCCATTGCGTGGTTAAGGAACGAGTGCCTTCCGGCGCAATGACCAGGATGAAATCTTCATGCGCGCGAAATTGGTCGACGATCTGGCTGACCAGATCCTGCGGTGCGCTGCGGTCGACCGGCACGCCGCCGAGCGCGCGCATGAAACCGCCCATCGGCCAGTGAAACAGGCTGTGCTTGCCGATGAAGCGGATCTGGCGGCCCACCGCGTGGACAGCGCCGAGAAAGACGAGGAAGTCCCAGTTCGACGTGTGGGAAGCGCCCATGATGACGAACTTGCGGTCGGGCGGGAGGGTGCCGGAGATGTTCCAGCCGCTGCGGTAAAACCATTGCAGCAACAGCCAACGGACAAGCCGTTCGAGCCCGTTGAGATTGGAATTGGCGTCTATCAGCCGAGAACCGAGCCGATGATCCAGACGGCGGACATGGCAATCACGACCAGCAGCAGGGAAATGCCGAGCACATAACGGACCCCCTGTGCCTTGACGGCTCCCGTGGCCTCGGTCTCGTTGAGATGGACCTCTTCGCCTTGCCGTTCCATCACCGCCTCCTTGTCCGCCCTGTAACGTGCGGTCGGGAGCGATGGTGCCACAGCTGGCGAGTGAAAAACAGATGTTGCGTTGGCTGGCCGGGACCTAGCGGTCGTCGGCGGCCAGCCAACCGGTGAGGATGTAGATCAGGACCGCAACCGGGCCGGTGATGAGCGTGGCGACCACGACCCCGAGGCGGACGGCGAGCACGTCGACGTTGAGCCAATCGGCGAGACCGGCGCACACGCCCATGACCTTGGCGCGGCTGTGGTTGATGACGAAGCGACCGTTCATGGGTCTCACTTCCTTGTTTCTGTTGCGGTTCACGCGATCGGCAGCGAGGTGGCGGCCGAGACGAACAGCAGCGAGGTAATGAAGGCGCCGGCGAGGCTGACTGCGAGCTGGCGGCCATCGAGGAACGAATAGGTCATTTCAAATACTCCCTTTTTTGAGCCCCCGAATGGGGCTCGCAATCTCTATTGCAGGGAGTGTGCCAATTGAAAATTATCGTTATTTTTCAGTGTTGCCTGAGAACAATCAATGAAATTTGTTGGCGCAGAGTGCGGAGGCTTGGGAGATTTTCCCAACCATTTTGCAATTTGGGACGTGCTAACCCTGGCGAGCGCCGTTCGGGACCGGTTTCGGCGCGCGCTCGGCGGCCGGCGCCTTGGCCGGGCGGCATTGGGCGTAGAGGGTGGGATAGTCGAAGTCGGCGGTGTCGCTGAGCGCGGTCGAGGTGGCCGCGACGCAAGCGGCGCGGCTTTCGTAACGCGTCGACAGGGTCGCGACCGGTGTGCAGGCGGTTGAACCGTCTGCGCAGCCAAGGATGGCGATGACGAAGAAGCCCGGACCCATTTTGTTACCTCCTCGCCGATAACGGAACGGAAACCGCCCTTGTTCCAAACGGTTCGTCGCATCCGTTGCGGAAGCGCCGGACGGTCCCTACTTGCCAGAGCAATGAGCAGCGCCGCCCCACCGATCGAAAAGCCCAAGGGTGGCTTTTCAGTGCTGTGGCGGTTCCTTCCGATGCTGTGGCCGAAAGACGACCTGGAGCTCAGGCTGCGGGTGGTCGTCGCGCTGGTCCTGGTGCTGGCCGGCAAGGCCATCACGCTCGCCATGCCGTTCGCCTACAAGGCCGTGGTCGATGCGATGAGCGGCGACAAGGCGGCGTGGACGGCGGCGCTGATGCTGGTCATCGCCTACGCCGGCGCCCGGTTCGGCGGCGTGCTTTCCGACAATCTCCGCAACGCCATTTTCGAGAAAGTCGGGCAGAGTGCCGCGCGGCGGCTGGCGGCAAAGGTGTTCCGCCATGTCCATTCGCTGAGCCTGCGTTTCCACCTCGAGCGGCGCACCGGAAGCCTCACCAAGATCGTCGAGCGTGGCACCAAGAGCATCGACATGATGCTCTATTTCCTGCTGTTCAACATTGCCCCGACGGTCATCGAGCTCACCGCAATCTGCGTGATCTTCTACCTGAAGTTCGGGCCCGGGCTGGTCGCCGCCACGCTGGTGATCGTTGCCGTCTATATCGGCTTCACCCGCAAGGTGACCGACTGGCGGACCCACCTGCAGCGCGAAATGAATGACGTCGACAACAAGGCGATCGGTCGCGCGGTCGACAGCCTGCTGAATTACGAGACGGTCAAATATTTCGGTGCCGAGGAACGCGAGGCTCGGCGCTACGACGAGGCGATCGCCAGCTTCACCCGGGCGGCGGTACGCAACGAAGTCAGCCTCGCCTGGCTCAATATCGGCCAGAGCCTGATCACCAATGCGATGATGGCCGGGGCGATGGGCTATACGGTCTGGGGCTGGAGCGAGGGCCGCTTCACCCCCGGCGACGTGGTGCTGGTCAACAGCCTGCTGATGCAGCTGTTCCGTCCGCTCGACCTGCTGGGCTGGGTTTACCGCTCGATCCGCCAGGGACTGATCGACATGGAGGCGATGTTCGACCTGACCGACACGCCTGCCGAGGTGGTCGATGTGCCGAATGCGCCGGCCCTGTTGGTTGGCGACGGCCATGTACGGTTCGAGAATGTCGCGTTCGGCTATGAGCCGGAGCGGATCATCCTGAAGGGCGTGACGCTCGAGGTTCCGGCCGGCACCAGCCTGGCGGTGGTCGGGCCATCGGGCGCGGGCAAATCGACCCTCGCGCGGCTGCTTTACCGCTTCTACGACCCGACCGCGGGAGCGATCACGATCGACGGGCAGGACATTGCGCTGGTACAGCAGTCGAGCCTGCGCTCGGCGATCGGGATCGTCCCGCAGGACACGGTGCTGTTCAACGACACCATCGGCTACAACATCGGCTATGGCCGCGAGGATGCAGGTCAGCCCGAGATCGAAGGCGCCGCAAAGGGCGCGGCGATCGACCAGTTCATTTCCGCACTTCCGCAAGGCTATGAATCGATGGTCGGCGAGCGCGGACTGAAGCTCAGCGGCGGCGAGAAGCAGCGGGTGGCGATTGCCCGCACGCTGCTGAAAGACCCGCCAATCCTGATTCTCGACGAGGCGACGTCGGCACTCGACAGCCGCACCGAGGAGGCGATCCAGTCGACGCTCAACGCCGCCGCGCGCGGGCGCACCACGATCATCATCGCCCACCGGCTATCGACGATTGTCGGCGCCGACCAGATCGTGGTGCTCGACGCCGGCAGGGTGGCCGAGCGCGGGACCCATGCCGAGCTGCTGGCCAAGGGCGGGCTGTATGCCGACCTATGGACCCGTCAGGCGGCCGAGCGGGAGCTGGAGGAAATTGCGGAGTAGCGGCGCGGCTTGCGCGCGATGGGTTGGGCGGCAATGGTCATCAGCGTGACCGACATTGCCCAGCTCCTCCATGACCGGTTCGGCTTCTCCCACTTCCGCGGCGTGCAGGAGGCGGTGGTCGAGCGGGCCGTCGCAGGCCAGCATACGCTGGCGGTGATGCCGACCGGATCGGGCAAGTCGCTGTGCTACCAGCTGCCGGCGCTCGCGCGGCACGGCACCGCCATCGTCATTTCCCCGCTGATCGCGCTGATGCAGGACCAGGTGCGCAGTGCCGATGGTTTCGGCTTTCGCGCCGCTGCTCTGACCAGCGCCAGCGACGATCCGCGGAGCATCCGCGACGCGTTGCGCGATGGCCGGCTCGACCTGCTTTATGTCGCGCCCGAGCGGGCCACGACTGAGGATTTCGGGCGGCTGCTCCAGGAAGCCGACATTGCGCTGTTCGCCATCGACGAGGCGCATTGCGTCAGCGAATGGGGCCATGATTTCCGACCCGACTATCGGTTGTTGCTGCATTTGCTCGACCAGCATCGCGAGGTGCCGCGGCTGGCGCTGACCGCGACCGCCGACAAGCGCACGCGGGCCGATATATTGGTCCAGCTTGGGATTCCGCAGGAAGGGCTGATCCTCGCCGGTTTCGACCGGCCCAACATCCGCTATCACGTCCGCCCGCGCGACGGCCTCCCGGCCCAGCTGAAGGCGCTGCTCAAGGAGCAGCCCGGTCCAGGCATTGTCTATGCCACCAGCCGGGCCGCGACCGAAAAACTGGCCGAGCAAATGGCGAGTGGCGGACGACAGGCGCTCGCTTATCATGCCGGCCTGGAGCCCAAGGTTCGCCAGCGCAACCAGGCTGCGTTCGTTGCAAGCGAGGATTTGGTGATGGCGGCGACCATCGCCTTCGGCATGGGGATCGACAAGCCCGACGTCCGGTTCGTCGCCCACGCCGGGATCCCAAAGTCGATCGAGGCCTATTATCAGGAGACCGGGCGCGCCGGGCGTGACGGCGACCCGGCCGAGGCCTGGCTGTTCTGGGGCGCTGAAGATTTCGCCCGCGCGCGCCGCCGGATCGAGACCGAAGTGGAGCCGGCGCGAAGGCCGCAAGAGCGGGAGCGGCTGAACGCATTGGCGGCATTCGTCGAGGCCGCGACTTGCCGCCGTGCAATCCTGCTGAGGCATTTCGGCGAGGAGCCGCCCGAGGTTTGCGGCAACTGCGACAATTGCCTGGAGCCGCCGGCGACGATCGACGTGACGAGGGTGGCGCAGAAATTGTTGAGCGCTGCGTTCCGCACCGAAATGCGGTTCGGAGTGGCGCATCTGGAAGCGGTGCTGGGCGGCAACGACAATGAGAAGGTGCGCCAGTTCGGGCATCATCGCCTGTCGGTATTTGGCATCATGGAAGCCGAGGAACTGGCGCTGGTGAAGCCGGTGGCACGGTCGCTGATGGCGCGCGACGCGCTGCGCGCCGACGAATATGGCGGGCTGAGCTTCGGACCGGGCGCCAAGCCGATTTTGAAGGGCGAGCAGGCATTGGTGATCGCGGTGCCGCCCAGGCGGGCTCGCCGCCCGCGGGGCGGGCAAGCCGACTTCCCCCACGATCCCTTGTTCGAGGCGCTGCGCGGCTGGCGGCGGGATCAGGCGAAGGAGCGCGGCGTCCCGCCCTATGTCATTTTCCACGATTCGACGCTGCGCGACATTGCGGCACGGCGGCCGGCATCGCTTAGGGAGCTTTCCGCAATCGAAGGGATCGGCGATACCAAGCTGGAACGCCACGGCGAGTCGCTGCTCGACGCGCTGGCCAAGGCGATGGAGAGGGACGATGCACCGGCAGCTTGACGACAAGACCCTGGTCAATGGCCAGATCTCGCCAGAGGATATCGACGGGTTGAAAGCGCTGGGCGTCACGCTGATCGTCAACAACCGGCCCGATGGTGAGGATGTCGGCCAGCCGGAGAGCGATGACATCGAGGCGGCGGCCAAGGCAGCCGGGATCGATTATCGCCATGTGCCGATCGCCCGCGGGCTGGGCCCGTCCGATATTGAGGCGATGCGGGACGCAATGCATGCCGCCGGCGAGGGCAAGCTGTTCGCCTTCTGCCGTTCGGGCAACCGGTCGACCCTGGCCTGGGCTGTCGCCAGGAGCGAGGATGGGGTTCCGACCGAAGAACTGCATCGCCAGGCAAACCAGGCCGGGTTCGACCTCGGGCCGGTAGCCCATTTGCTGCGAGACTAGGAGCGGTCCTCGCGAAGGATCTGCACGGCTTGCTCAAAATCCTCGTCGAGCACCATCAGACGGACGCTGATCAGCCCGCCGCCGCCAAAGAAGCTATTGGCTTCGGCATCGAAAATGATGGCGTCGATGCCTCCCGCTTCCAAAGCCAGGCGATCGAGATCAGCCTCGACCCGGGTGCCGTAAGTCGCGAGCGGGACGAGGCTCACGCAGCGGTGCCGCCGACCGTGATGCCGTCGATCAGCAGGCTCGGCTGGCCGACGCCGGCCGGGATCGACTGACCGCCCTTGCCGCACATGCCGACGCCTTCGTCCAATGCCATGTCGTTGCCGATCCCCTTGACCCGGGTCAGCACGGTCGGGCCGTCGCCGATCAGCGTCGCGCCCTTGATCGGCGGGCCGAGCTTCCCATTCTCGATGCGGTAGGCCTCGGTGCAGCCGAACACGAATTTGCCGCTGGTGATGTCGACCTGCCCGCCGCCGAAGCTCTTGGCGTAAATGCCGTTCCTGACCCGGCCGATCAGCTCTGCCGGCTCATCCGTGCCGCCGAGCATGAAGGTATTGGTCATCCGCGGCATCGGCGCATGAGCAAAGCTTTCCCGGCGGCCGTTGCCGGTCGGCTCCATCCCCATCAGGCGGGCGTTCAGCCGATCCTGCAAATAGCCCTTGAGGATGCCGTCCTCGATCAGGACGGTGCGGCCGGTCGGCGTGCCCTCGTCGTCGATGCTGAGCGAGCCGCGGCGATTTTCAATTGCGCCCTCATCGATCACCGTCACGCCAGGCGCGGCGACCCGCTCGCCGATCCGGCCGGAAAATGCCGACGTGCCCTTGCGGTTGAAATCGCCTTCGAGGCCGTGGCCGACCGCTTCGTGCAGCAGCACTCCGCACCAGCCGTTGCCAAGCACCACCTGCATTTCGCCGGCCGGGGCAGGCACGCTCTCGAGGTTGACCAGCGCCTGGGCCAGCGCCTCGTCGATCGCCCGGTTCCAGGTCGCCGGTTCGAACAGTTGATCGTAGAGATAGCGGCCGCCGAGGCCGAAGCTGCCGGTTTCCCGCCGGTCCCCCTGTTTGGCGACGATCGACACGTTGAGGCGCACGAGCGGCCGGATGTCGGTGGCGACGAACCCGTCTGCGCGGAGGATCTCGACCACCGACCAGCTGCCGGAGAGAGCGACGCTGACCTGCGCCACGCGCGGATCGCGGGCGCGCGCGGCGGCGTCGATCGCCTGGCACAGCTCGACTTTGCGGGCGAAGGCGATGGCCGACAGCGGATCATCGGCATCGTACATGGCGCGATTGGTCCGCGGCGGGGCGCTGGCGGCCGGGCCCCTGGCCGGGTCGAGCAGCTTCAATGTCTGCGCCGCGCGCTCGATCGCCGCCGTGCTGATCTCATTGGCATGCGCGAAGGCGGTCATCTCGCCGGTGACGCCGCGAAGGCCGAAGCCCGAACCGGTGTGATAGTCGGCGGTTTTCAGGCGCCCGTCGTCGAACCCGAACGCCTCGGACACCCGATATTGGAGGTAAAGCTCACCATCGTCGTGGCGGCCGAGATGCCGGGCGGCGAGCGAGGCGGCCTCGGCGGGGTCGAGCGTACGGTAGAGAAGGTCGCGCGGATTCATGCTCTCGGCACTATTGGGATTGCGACTGGTCGGCCGGTCCGCCCTCGAGCACGAAGCGGCGATCGCAATAGCCACATTCTACAAAACCGGTGTCGTCGTCGATCTGATAATAGACGCGCGGATGGCCAAGCGCGGCGTCGACCTGGCCGGAACCGTCGCAGGCGACGCGGTGATGCTTGGTGCGGATAACTTCAGGGGGCGGCTGCATGGCTTGTGTGCCTAGCAGCCGCCCCCTGCCGCTTCAATAAGAGTGGGGTCTTATTGAGCGGGTAAGCTTATTGATAGATGGCGGTCACGTCGAAATCGGCCGCATAGACGCCGGCCGGCTGGTTGTTGGCGATCGTGAAGGTGCCGCCGACGCCAACCGTGAAGGCACCGACCGCGTCCATGGTGCGGACGGTGCTGTTGCCCTGGTCAAGCACCAGAACACCGCCGAGCGACGTGGTCGCGTCGCGGTACAGCAGGCCGCCGGCCGGCTGCGCCAGGACCAGGTCGACCGTATCATTGGCCGGGCCGGCACCGGTGAAGATGGCACGCTGGCCGCCATTGACGCCAACTTCAGCGACGTCGCCAGCAACGCTGCGGTTGCCGTTGTCGGCGTCGATGGTGACGCTGCCGCCGGCGCCAAGCGGGTCGACGAGGATGGTACCGAAGTCGAGATCCTGGACCCGGCTCAGCGATAGTGGCTGAAGGATGGTCCCGCGGGCCTCGGCCTGGGCGGTGGAGGTGACAACCTGAGCGGCGGCTGGCGACGCAAAGGCGGCGGTTGCGGCGAGCGCCGCGAGGCAGATATTCAAGCGCATGTCTTGGTTCCCACACGTTTAAGGTGTGGCCAATATGCGCACCCCGCCTCACCAGCGCTTCAATGCATGAGGTTGCCGGTTATTTACCCTTTTGCCTTAACCAATTGCCGTGGCTCGAATTTTTGCACCCGCGCCGATCCCCCTCGGTAGGACCGGTATTCGCCCCAACAGGGTTAACGTCGGGGTGAGAATGATCGGTAAGCCAAATTCGTGATTCACCAGTTCAGCTTTCGCGGGCGGTCAGCCGCCGCTATGCGAATCGCCATGACCAGCGCAACCGAGCCCGCGATCCGCATCAGCGAGCTGTGCAAGACTTATACGTCGAAGGGCAGCGATCCCAAGCGCGCGCTGGATGAAGTGAGCTTCGACGTGCCGCGCGGGCAGATCTTCGGTCTGCTCGGACCCAATGGCGCGGGCAAGTCGACCCTGATCAACATCCTGGCCGGCCTGGTGGTGAAATCGGGCGGGACCGCCGAGATCTGGGGCTTCGACATCGATCGGCACCCGCGCAACGCCAAGAGGTCGATCGGCATCGTCCCGCAGGAAATATTGTTCGATCCCTTCTTCACCCCGCGCGAGGCGCTCGAGATCCAGGCAGGTCTGTATGGCGTTCCCAAGGCCGAGCGGATCACGGACGCGCTGCTGGCGGCGGTGCATCTGACCGACAAGGCCCATGCTTATTCCCGCACCCTGTCGGGTGGGATGAAACGGCGGCTGCTGGTCGCCAAGGCGATGGTCCATTCGCCGCCGATCCTAGTGCTCGACGAGCCTACCGCCGGGGTCGACATCGAGCTTCGCCAGCAGCTGTGGGACTATGTCCGCGGCCTCAACCGGCAGGGCGTCACGGTCGTGTTGACCACCCATTATCTCGAGGAAGCCGAGCAGCTGTGCGACCGCATCGCGATCATCCATCACGGAAAGCTGATCGCCAATGAGCCGACGCGCGAGCTGGTCGCCAAGGCACAGGACAAGGCCGTGGTGGTCGAAGTCGACCGCGACATCGGCGGGCCGCCCGACGCCTCCTGCTTCGAGAAGATCGACATCACCGGCCCGAGGACCATCGAAATCATCTACCGCAAGGACAAGGTCAACGCCGGCCAGGTGCTGGACGCGTTGCAGAAAGAGGGGTTCGGAATCGTCGACGTGTCGACGCGCGATCCCGACCTTGAAGATGTGTTCCTGAGCCTGACTCGCGAGGCCGCCGCTTGAACGGCCGCTCCTTCGACGTTCTAGTCGTCGGGTCGGGGGCGGCGGGCCTCACTGCCGCGCTCAACCTGGCGACGACGCTCAAGGTCGGGGTGATTGCCAAGGGCAAATTGAACGAAGGCGCCACCGGGTGGGCCCAGGGCGGAATCGCTGCGGTGCTGGAGGAAGGCGACAGCTTCGACGCCCACGTCCGCGATACGATGATCGCCGGGGCCGGGCTCAACAATCTGGCGGTGGTCGAGCATGTGGTGAGCGAGGCCCCGCACGCAATTGCGCGGTTGACCGAACTCGGCGTCCCGTTCGCCACCGAAAATGGCGAGCTCCACCTGACCCGCGAAGGGGGTCACAGCCACCGCCGGATCGTGCATGTCGCCGATGCCACGGGTTGGGCAATTCAGCAGGCGCTGGAGAAGGCCGCGGCGGCCAACCCCAACATCGCCCTGATTCCCGACATGGTGGCAATCGACCTGATCACCGGCCGCCATGCCGAGGAGTTCTCGACGTCAGGTGCGGTCCACGGCCTCTACGCCTATGACAAGGCGACCGAGAGGGTCGACGCGCTGACCGCGCGAGCGACGATCCTGGCGACCGGCGGCGCGGGCCGGGCCTATCTTTTTTCGACTGCCCCGCGCGGAGCGACCGGCGACGGCATCGCCATGGCGTGGCGGGCCGGCTGTCGCATCTCCAATATGGAATTCATGCAGTTCCATCCGACCTGCCTCTATAATCTGGAGGTCAAGAACTTCCTGATCACCGAGGCGGTGCGCGGCGAGGGCGGAATCCTGAAGCATCCGGTCACCGGTCATCGCTTCATGCCGGACTATGACGAGCGCGGCGAGCTGGCGCCCCGCGACATCGTCGCCCGGGCGATCGACCATGAGATCAAGCGCGACGGCCTCGACTATGTCCACCTGGATATCAGCCACCGCGAGCCCGAGTTCGTCAGGGAGCATTTCCCCAACATCTACGAGAAGCTGATGGGCCTCGGGATCGACATTACCAGGGAGCCGATCCCGGTCGTGCCCGCCCAGCATTACACCTGCGGCGGGGTGCTGATCGACATCCACGGCCGGACCGACGCCCCATGCCTGTACGCCGCCGGAGAAGTGACCCAGTCGGGCCTGCACGGCGCCAACCGGCTTGCATCCAATTCGCTGCTGGAATGCCTGGTGTTCGGCGAGGGGGCGGCCAAGCATATCCTTGGCAATTGGGGCGAGCTGCACGAGCCGCCGCCGATCCGCGCCTGGGACGAGAGCCGGGTGACCGACAGCGACGAGGAGGTCGTCATCCAGCAGTGCTGGGGCGAGATCCGCCGCTTCATGTGGAACTTCGTCGGCATCGTCCGCACCACCAAGCGGCTGGAGCGTGCCAAGCGCCGGATCGACATGCTGCGCCAGGAGGTCAGCGACTATTACCGGCATTTCCGGGTCACGCCCGACCTGATCGAGCTTCGCAACCTGCTGGAGGTGGCGGACCTCATCGTCCAGTCGGCCCTGTCGCGCCACGAAAGCCGCGGGCTGCATTACACGCTCGATTATCCCGAGCTGGCCGAAGAAGCAGTCGATACGGTGTTGGTGCCCTAGCGCCCAGGTCCGCAACGGGTGGAAGGCCGTCGCCAGGAAGGAGAGGTGTTTCAGCCGCTCAATTGCCTAACGAAGCCAAGCGATTATCGCTAAAATCGCTGCCACCACGCTAAGGCTAAACGCTGCCACGGTCACGATTGCCGCCGAATTCGCGCGGCGGGTGTCTTGCTCGAGTTCGAGGCGTCCGGCGATGTGCGCGAGCTGCCGCGTGCGAAAGGCGTTCCACCATGCGGCTCCCGATGCAAGAAGGACCAAGGTGCCGATCCAGGTAATTATGTAGCTAATGCTTTGCATTCCAGGTCCTAACAAATCAAAGTATATAAAGTATCCAGCCGGTGTTAAAATAAATGTCCCGCCCGGGAAACCCCATGAATTTAAAATAAAACTCTTTGATTTATTTAACGATTTACCTTGCAAATGATCGGCCATGTGCTAGTTTGACATTGCTACCAGTCGAAGAACGACGGTCTTGGGCGCTAAGTCGCACCTTCCTCCCTCTTTAACGTCTCCTAGCGGCAGGGCGCCAATTTCGGCGCGTGCCAATAAAGGAACTCACCATGAAGTATTTTGGAACCGTAAAGTCATTTGACACCATCAAGGGTCTCGGCGAAATCAAGCCGGAAGCCGGCGGCGACATGCTTCGCTTCGAGCGCAGCGCATTCTCGTGGGATAATGACAGTGTCCCGACGGTCGGCCAGCGTCTGTCCTATGACGTAGGGACCTCCAAGGAGAGTCATCCCTGCGCGCTGAACCTCGCGACCATCTAAGCCGCGATCTGAATAGTTCGTCACGCGGAAGGACGCTCGATTTCGGTCGGGCGTCCTTCTTCGTTTCAGGCGGCCACAGGCAAATGGGATTCGAACGTCGAGCGGGTAACCGCCACTGCCAGCCCCTTGGCCGATGAAGTTTCCGAGATCTGAGCGTCGAGCTGCTTCGCCAATGCCGCGATCAGGACCGTACCGAGGCCAGTTGAGCGTTTTGAATCCTCGCTCGGCAATCGGCCGACGCCATTATCGGACACCGTCAGCTTCCAATCTGACTGAGCCTTTTCAAACGTTACGCGGATGCGCGCCGATGTTCGCGCAAGGGGAAACGCATATTTGATGGCGTTCATGATCAGTTCGGTGACGATCAGGCCGACACTGACCGCGTGGCTGCTGGGCAACGTACCGCAGCTGGCTGCTGCGACAATGTCCACATCCTGCTTGGGGCCTACCATTGACGAAGCCAGGCCTGCACTCAGCTTCGCCAGATAGGGGCCCATTTCGATTTCCTCGATGCCCTCGGACGCGTGCAGGTGGCTCTGCACGGCCGCGACCGACATCACCCGCTGGTGCGCCGCGCGCAACTCTTTCTTGGTCTCCTCGGACGACACCGAGCCCGCCTTGAGCAGCAGGATGCTGGCGATAATCTGGAGGCTGTTGGCGATGCGGTGCTGCATTTCGCGCAGCAGGGTTTTCTGCTGCTCGAGCAGTTCTTCGGTATGTTCCAGCAGCTTCTGCTTTTCCTGCTCAGCGATGCGCCTCTCGGTGATATCCTTGATCGCCAGCAGGACCATGTGGCTACCGCCCCCCTCGTCACGGATTGGAAGGGCGTTGAGCTGGAAGGTGCGCCTGCCAAGCCGGGCGAAATCCTGTTCGAACTCGAAGCTTTCCATCGCCGCGTGCTCGGGGAGCACCGCTGCGAGGAGCTGGCGCAGGCCAGGAATATCCCATCGCCCGCCGGAAAGCTGGAATAGGGATCGCCCATGGGACTTTGCGGGATCCTCGTCGAACACTTCGTAAAAGCAGCGGCTGCCGGCGAGAAGATTCATCCTGTCGTCAAGGACCAGGAAGGGTTCTTTCAACGTGTCCACGATCGCCAACGCAAGCGTTTGCGTCTGGGCCAGATCGCCAAGCTGTTTCATGGAAATGCTCCATCAGGCGGGAGCGTCGCAAGTCTCTCAGCCACCAGCGCGCCTTGCAATGGCCGGTGATGAAAGTCGCCATACGCCGATTGAAGCACAAAGACGAATCAATGGTCGCGCTTCGCCACCAGCCGGGGGTGGCGGACCTCATTGACAAGCTTCCGGAGTCACGGGAATCGGCCTCCGCACCCCAATTATACCGGTGAGGGCATCAGGCCGAGCCCGTAAAAGCCCGATACTCGATCAAATCGCCGGGCTGGCAGCGCAGCGCCTGGCAGATTGCCTCCAGCGTCGAGAAGCGGATGGCGCGGGCCTTGCCGGTCTTGAGAATCGAGAGGTTGGCGAGCGTGATGTCGACCTGCTCGGCAAGCTCGGTCAGCGTCATCCGCCGCTGGTGCAACAGCTCGTCAAGCTTGATGATAATCGCCATCAGACGGTGCCCTCGAGATCCTCGCGCATCAGCGTCCCTTCGGCGAACACCCGGGCGAGGACGAAAGCCAGGATCACGCAGAGCCAGCCGTTGATCGAGAAGCCCGCGTCCAGGTGCAGCGGGAATTCCTTCGAGGAGATAGTCTTGCCGATCCCGCCGATCACCATGCTGAGCAGGTTGAGCGCTACCAGGATCCAGGCGATCGCATGCAAGCGGTAGGCGTTGGCGGCCACGAACGGGTCGCCGCGGCCCACCGTCTCGACCATCCGCAGCAGGCGTATCAGGACCAGATGAAATAGCGGAACGGCGGCGACGCCGAGCAGGGCAATCGCTCGCAAGCCCGTCATGATCGGCTGCGCGGCGATTCCGGCCGGAACGTCGATCGCCTTCATGAACCAGGGTTCGTTGACGAAGGTGAATGCGACCAGCCCAAGGATGGCCGCGCCGTACAGCCAGTTTACAACGATCAGGATGCGCAGCACGACATAGGCGATGGGTAGTGCGGATGATGGCCTCATTTGACGTCACTCCGAATCGATTTATTGATAAACGATAATCTATTTATCGTTATTCGGCAAGTCCTTCGCTTTTTTCATGAAGCGTGGAATCGGAAAAGCCCTTAGTTTCTCGATAGCGACGGGCCGCGCGCCGTGAGATTTGGTTGCCGCACATCAAGCGGAGACCATCATGTTCCACCCATTCATCTTGTTTGCCGGAATTGCCGCGCTGGCGGCGCCCAACGCCGACCGCGACGCCGTCGCCCGGCTCGACCTGACCTACCAAGAGGCAGTCAAGCGCAATGACGCCGAGACGATGAAGCGTATCCTGCATCCCGATTTCCAGCTCGTCCTGGGCGATGGGCGGCGATTCGGTCGGGACGACCTGCTCGCCGAGGCGCGCCGCGGCACCTTCGCCTATGAGCTCCAGGACGAGGAGGCCGACAGCCAGGCGGTAATGGTGTGGGGCGACACGGCGATCGTGACGGCCAAGCTGCTGCTCAAAGGCACCAGGGACGGAAAGCCGTTCGAGCGAGTCCTGTGGTTCAGCGACACCTATGTTCGAACGGACCGCGGCTGGCGCTACCTGTTCGGCCAGGCTTCGCTGCCGCTGCCTGCCGAGCCGAAAATCAGTTCGCGGCCAACGGCGCCGATCGAGCATCCCTTCGCCATCGGTTACTGGCCGGCCGGCGGCTTTTGATGCTGGTGCCGATCAGCTATGATCGGGCGATGCGCCCCGCGGAACCGACCCCGCGCGAAAATCTGAGCCGGCAGCTGGTCGAGTCCGACCTGTTCGCCGCCGAGGAGCTGATCGCACGCGCCGAGCTTCCGCCGAGTGGCAACATCAGCGGGCGGAAGCTGGTGATCACCTTTGCCGGCGCATTCGACTTCCAGGTCGGGCAGTCGGCGACCTGGGTCGATCCGTCGCGCCTGCTGTTCGCGAGTCCCGGCGAATCCTATGTCGACCATCATGTCGTTCCGGGCGTCGGCCATAGCAGCGTCATCCTCACCCCCGACGAGGAGGTGATCGACGAGGTCTGGGAGGATGCCGAGGCGCAGTTTGCGAGGCGCGTGCGCGCCTGTCCCTTGCAGGTGCAGATGCTGGTGCAGCTGCTGCGCCGGGCCGAAGAACCGCTCGCCGCGCAGGAGCTTGGTATTTCCATCATGGCATCCAGCCTGTCCGACGCGCGCCGGGTGACGAGCATCGATCCGCGCTGCGTCAGGCGGGCCAAGCAGGCACTGCAGGATTGCCCCGACGGTCGCGTGAGCCTGTCCGAGATCGCCGACGACCTTGGTGTTTCTGCCATCCATTTGACCCAATCCTTCAAGCGGTCCGAGGGCATGCCGCTCTATCGCTACCAGACGTTGCTCCGACTCGGCCGGGCGCTGGAGCGCCTGCCAGAGCGGGAGGACATAACCGACCTCGCCTTCGAGCTCGGCTTTTCCAGCCACAGCCATTTCACCGCGGTGTTCCGGAGCGAGCTGGGAATGACCCCGTCGAGCTATCGCGCGCAGGCGCGGGTCGGTGCGACCGCGGCGGCTGCCTGACGCTATTTCGCTAGCAGCGGCGCAAAGGGCGGAAAGTGGACATTGCCAATCCCGGTCGATGCGGGAATTTTGCAAGCACGGCCCTGCTTTTCTTAGTCGCTTTGAATAGTGGCAGTACGTTCACCCCCGGGCTATCCAGGTGAGCTGCAATCGGGATTCAATATGCGGATGAACGCCAAGGCTGCCGAAGACGCCGAAACTCAATTTCAAACCGGCATGGCCATGCTCGCCGGTACGGCCTTGTCACCGGATTGGAAAAAGGCCGTTGGTTACATAGATGCCGCGGCGGCGGCGGGCCATGCGCAAGCCATTGAGCGCCGGGCACTCCTCGAATGCAGGGGAATGGGCCGTGAGTCCAATTGGGACAAAGCGCTCGACTCACTGGTGATCGCCGCCGAAGCCGGCTCGCAATCCGCGGCCCAGCAGCTGATCCTGCTGGCCGACAATCGATATGAGCCGGCGGCTTTGACGGTACCGCTTGCCGGCGGTTGGGGCGGGATGCGGTCGAGAATCTCCATCGCCCAACGTCTGAGCCCGCCCGCGGCCCCAGGGCAGGTCCTTTCGGCGAGGCCGATCGTCCACGCCGTGCCCGGCTTCGCCAGCGCGGCCGAATGCCAGTGGCTGATCGCCGCGGCCTCCCCGCGCCTCGATCGGGCGAATGTCTACAATAATCCGACTGGCATCGATCCCGGGCGCACCAATCAATCTGCCGCGCTAAATTTCGCCAATGCAGACATGGTCGTCGACATGATCCGGCAACGGATCGCCAACCAGCTCGGCGCGCCGCTGTTCTGCCTCGAGATCGCACAGGTGCTGCATTATGACGTCGGGCAGGAATTTGTCCTGCACTGCGATTTTCTCGACCCGCAGCAGCTCCGCGAGGAGATCGCGCGCAATGGCCAGCGCGTGGCAACGGTCCTCATCTACCTCAACGAGAGCTTCGAGGGCGGGGAAACAAGTTTCCCGCGCCTGGGGATCAGTCATCGCGGGAAGACCGGCGATGCATTGGTGTTCGGCAACGTCGATGCTGCGGGAGGGCCGGACCCAAGGACCCAGCATGCGGGATGTCCGCCGACGCAGGGCGAAAAATGGGTGTTTTCGCAATGGGTACGGGATCGGGGTCCAGGGCAAGCCTAATGGCGTGAAGGCGGCCCAAGGCGCCTTTCGGGACGGTTCTGTCCGCATGGCGTCGAACGCGGCCGTTTACGGGCCTAGCGCATCTTGCTGATCTTCAGTCCGTCCTGCCGTGCGCGGGTCTGGATCGATTCCTCGCTGCGGGTCAGCGCCTTGCCGATCGCCCTGAGGCTCATGCCCTTGGCTGCGAGACGGTGAAGCTTCTGGATCTCGTCGCTGGTCCAGGGCTGGCGGTGGCGTTCAAATCGCTCGGACATCGGCTCACCTCATGCGGTTCAAGGAATGAGGACCTTCCACCACAGGTCGACTGAAACCGTCAAACCGCGCGGCAAGGTCGATTGACTGGCGTAACGATTGCTGATTTTATCGAGCCATCGGGGATTGCTGGATGGACAGGGGAAATCATGTCCCATGCGCTCTCGATTGCCGCGAAAATCCGACATCGGCTGCTGTTTGCGCTGTCTCCGCGCTATCGGAGGATCAGGGCGCGGCTGAATGAGATCGCCGCGGACTGAACCAACCAGATTTGCGCGAATTTCCAACCTTCTCTCGAGGCTGGCATCGCGCGCGCACCCTGCTAAACCCGCGGCTCCATGGCCGATCAGAACCACCTCTATCTCGTCGACGGATCGAGTTACATCTTCCGTGCCTATCACCGGCTTCCGCCGCTGACCAACCGCCATGGCGTGCCGGCGGGGGCGGTCTATGGCTATACCGCCATGCTGTGGAAGCTGGCCGACGGACTCAACCGGGCCGACGGGCCGACCCATATGGCAGTGATCCTCGACGCGTCGGAGGAAACCCACCGCAACAAGATGTACGACCAGTATAAGGCGAACCGGCCGCCGCCACCCGAGGACCTGGTCCCGCAGTTCCCGCTGATCCGCGTCGCCACCCGCGCTTTCTCGATTCCCTGTATCGAAGAGAATGGGCTGGAGGCCGACGACATCATCGCCTGCTACACCTATGCCGCGGTCCGCGCCGGCTGGAAGGTGACGATCGTCAGCTCGGACAAGGACCTGATGCAGCTGATCGACGACGGCAAGGTCGACATGCTCGACACGATGAACGACCGGCGGATCGGAGTCACCGAGGTGCTGGAGAAATTCGGCGTCGCACCGGAGAAGGTTGGCGATGTGCTGGCGTTGATGGGCGACAGCGTCGACAATGTGCCGGGCGTGCCGGGTGTTGGCCCGAAGACTGCAACCCAGCTGATCCAGCAATATGGCGATCTTGAAACCGTGCTCGCCTCCACGGCTGAGATCACCAAGCCCAAGCTCAAGCAGAATTTGATCGAACATGCCGAAATGGCGCGGCTCTCGCGCAAGCTGGTCGAGCTGGTGTGCGACAGCCCGCTTCCGGAACCGCTCGAGGACCTGGCGCTGAAGGGCATTCCACCCGAGCCGCTCAAGGAGTTCCTTGAGGATATGGGCTTCAAGTCGCTGTTGAACCGGGTCGGCAAGGAGCCCGGCGGATCGGGCGGAGGGGCCCGGCCGGTTGACGTCATGGCGTCTCAGCCTGCTCCAAAAGCGGTGGAAAAAGAAAAGATTACGGTCGACCGCACCCAATATGAGGCGGTGGTCAGCGAGGAGGCGCTCGACCGCTGGATCGCCGAGGCGCGGCACAAGGGCTATGTCGCGATCGATACCGAAACCGACGCGCTCGACAATATGACCGCCAGGCTGGTGGGGATCAGCCTGGCGACCGAGCCGAACAAGGCCTGCTACATTCCGATCGGGCATGGCGGCGGCGATCTCTACTCCGACGCCCCGAAACAGCTTCCCGCCGACCTGGTGCTGGGTAGGCTGAAACCGCTGCTGGAAGATCCGGCGGTGCTCAAGATCGCCCACAACCTCAAATATGACTGGGCAATGTTCCAGAAGGCCGGGATCGACGTCGCGCCCTACGACGATACGCTGGTGATGAGCTTCGACCTGGACGCAGGCCGGTCGAACCATGGCCTCGACGAGCTGGCCCAGGCCCATTTCGAGCATGAGTGCATCAGCTTCAAATCGGTTTGCGGGGTCGGTGCCAAGCAGATCAGCTTCGACAAGGTGCCGCTCGACGCCGCCACCGAATATGCCGCGGAGGACGCCGACATTTGCCTGCGGCTTTGGCTGCGCCTGAAGCCCCGGCTGGCGGAAGAAGGGTCGACCCGCGTTTACCAGATGGTCGACCGGCCGCTGGTCGCTACTGTGGGCAGGATGGAGCGGCGCGGGATCAAGGTCGACCGCGACTATCTTGCAAAATTGAGCGGCACCTTCGCGACGGAAATCGCCGCGCTCGAGGCGCGGGTATTCGAGGCGGCCAATGGCCCGTTCACGATTGGCTCGCCGCAGCAGCTCGGCGCGGTGCTATACGACCGGCTTGGGCTCAAGGGTGGGCGCAAGGGAAAAAGCGGCCAATATTCGACCGACGTCAACGAGCTTGAGCGTCTGGCGAGTGAGGGGGTCGAAGTGGCGCGGCTGGTGCTCGACTGGCGCCAGCTGGCCAAGCTCAAATCGACCTACACCGACGCGCTGCAGGCCCAGATCAACCGCGACACAGGGAGGGTGCACACCAGCTACAGCCTGTCGGGGGCCCAGACCGGGCGGCTGGCCTCGACCGAACCGAACCTCCAGAACATTCCGATCCGGACCGAGATCGGCCGGCAGATCCGTGACGCCTTCGTCGCCGAGCCGGGGCATGTGCTGATGAGCGCCGACTATAGCCAGATCGAACTGAGGCTGGCGGCGCACATGGCCGACGTGCCGCAGCTGAAAGAGGCATTCAGCAAAGGCGACGACATCCATGCGTTGACCGCCGAGGAACTGTTCGGAACCGTCGATCGCGATACGCGCGGCAAGGCCAAGACGGTCAATTTCGCCATTCTCTATGGAATTTCGAGCTGGGGGCTGGCCGGGCGGCTGGGCGTCAGCAGGGAGGAAGGCAAGGCGATCATCGACCGCTACTTCACCCGCTTTCCCGGCATCCGCGCCTATATCGACGAAACGCTGGCCTTTGTACGGGAGCAGGGCTTCACCCGCACCCTGTTCGGGCGGAAAACCCATTTCCCCAATATCCGGGCGCCCAATCCGCAGTTCCGCGCCGGGGCAGAACGGGCCGCGATCAACGCGCCGATCCAGGGAACCAGCGCCGACCTGATCAAGCGCGCGATGAACCGAATGGACGACGCCCTGGCCGATGCCGGTTTGGGCGACGTGAAAATGCTACTCCAGGTACACGACGAACTGGTGTTCGAAGTGCCGGAAGGGAGAGTAGAAGCGGCGGCCGGCGTGGTTCGCGAAGTCATGGCCCATGCCGCCGAACCGGCGCTGAGGCTGGACGTGCCGCTTGACGTCGAGGTCGGCTGGGGCCCGAACTGGGGCGCAGCGCATTGAGCCAGGCGGCCACGAGCGAGACGGCCCCGTCCGCCGATCTTGCCGCATTGGCGAGGGGCGGGCGGATCAACTTTTTCGGCTTCATCCTGCGGCTGATGGCGCGCCTGCCGTTCCTGTTCATCGCCGGCCGAATGTATGGCCCAGCCGAGCTGGGCCGGTTCGCTTATGCCGTCCTGATCCTCGAATTTGCATCGCAGCTGGCGACGTTGGGCCTCAAGCGCGGCCTCGCCCAGCAACTGGCGAAGACCGACAAACCTCATGTCTGCGTTGTCGCCGACGCGTTGCTGGTCGCGGCGATCGGATCGGCGATCGCGATGACGGTACTCGCGCTATTTCCGCAAATAATGTTCCCCAACTCCGAAATCCACGGGATGGAATGGGCGCTGCCAATCACCGTGTTCGCGCTGGCCTGGTCCGACATCTGCCTGGCCGCGCTGGCCTATCGCCATGACGTCACCTCGACCGTTCGGGCCCGCGCCATCATCGAGCCATGGACGATCTCGATCGCCGCCTTCGGCTGGTACTTTATCTCGCCGCGCGACGGCCTGATCATCGCCTATGCCATGTCGATGGTGGCCGCGCTGGTCGCCTCGATAATCCCCTTCCTCAAAAGCTACGGCTTGCCCCACGACTGGCGCCCAAATCCCGGCGTGCTGTGGCGCCTCGCCCGGCGCAACCTGCCGGTAGCGGCGGCGGACGCGGTCGAATGGGGCTCGAGGCGCGTCGACATCGCGATGCTCGGCCTGTTCTTCCGCCCCGAAATCGTCGGCATCTATTATGTCGCGCAGCAAGTCGCCTCGCTCCCGGCCAAACTGAAGACCAGCTTCGATCCGATCCTCGGCCCGGTAATCAGCCGCAACCTGGCCGAAGGCGACAAGGCGTCGGTTGCAAGACAGGTCCGCCAGGTCGGGTTCTGGGTGATCGCAGCGCAGAGCGCCGTGGCACTGGCGCTGGGCATACCCGGCGAAGGTGTGATGGGCCTGGTTGGCGCGGGCTTCGTTGCGGGCACCGCCGCCCTCGGTTTCCTGCTCGCTGCAGAGGTGGTGGCGGCGACCGCGGCGGTCAGCGAGGCGGCGCTGATCTACTGCGCGCGCCACCGCAATATGCTGATCAGCCTGGCGATGATCGGCCTGGAAGCGGCACTGGCGGCGGGCCTGATCCTGCTGATGCGAAGTTGGCATTGGCCGCTGATGTGGCAGGCAACCGGGCCCGCGCTGGGCCTGATGCTGTCGCTTGGGTTCGCCGCCATCGTCAAGTCGCGGCTGCTGGGCAGCATTCTCGGCCATCCGGTGTCTGGCTGGCGCTGGCCCCTGATCTGGGCGGCGGCCGCAGCGATGGTGGTTGGACAGCTGATCATCCGGCTACCCGAATGGGCCGAGCTGCTGTTCGGCATCCCGGCGATCCTCGCCGCGTTCGGCTCGGTCCTGTGGTTCAAGGGGTTCGGACCCGAGGACCGCGAGCTGTTCCGGATGAAGAAGGAAGATATCGAGGAACTGTCGCTGCCCGATCCCGGATCGAGCGTAGAGGCGCCGAGGTAGGGCCGGTCAAGTAGCCGCGCGGAGTGAATCCGCGCCGTCAGTCCAGCTGCCGTTCCGCCATGCTGGGGCATGGCGGCATGCGGCAGCTCTACGCGGCAGGCTGGCCGCTACTCAGCATCTCTGCGCGCTGCTCCGGCGACGCTCCGCGTCGGCGTCGCTACGCTTGGGGCATCGTCAGTGCCTAAAATGCCTCATGCCCGTGAACAACATCGCCAGCCCTGCCTCGTCGGCGGCGGCGATGACTTCATCGTCGCGGATCGACCCGCCCGGCTGGATCACCGCCGTTGCCCCGGCTTCGGCGGCCGCCAACAGGCCGTCAGCAAAGGGGAAGAAGGCATCTGAAGCCACTGCCGATCCGAACGTGCGCGGTTCGGGCCAGCCATGGGTTTCGGCCGCCTCGCGCGCCTTGATGGCGGCGATGCGTGCGGAATCGCGCCGGTTCATCTGCCCGGCGCCGATGCCGGCGGTTGCGCCATTCTTCGCATAGACGATGGCATTGGACTTGACGTGCTTGGCCACGGTCCAGGCGAACAGGCAGTCCCTGAGTTCCTGCTGGGTGGGCTGGCGCTTGGTGACGACCTTGAGCATGTCGGCGGTCAGCATGCCGTTGTCGCGATCCTGGACGAGGAGGCCGCCGGCGATCACCGCGACCGTCTGCCCGCCGCGCGCCGGGTCGGGCAGGCTGCCAGTGATCAGCAGCCGAAGGTTTTTCTTGCGCGAGAATGCCGCGATCGCGGCGGCGTCGGCGTCGGGCGCTACCACCACTTCGGTGAAAATGTCGCAGATCGCTTCGGCGGTCGCGCCGTCCAGCGTCCGATTGACCGCGACGATCCCGCCGAAGGCCGACACGCTGTCGCAGGCCAGCGCCTGGTTCCACGCGTCCAGCAGGCTGTCGGCGCTGGCCACGCCACAGGGATTGGCGTGCTTGACGATCACCACCGTCGGCGGGCCATCGCGGAACTCCGCGGCCAGTTCCAGCGCGGCATTGGCGTCGTTCAGATTGTTGTAGCTAAGCTCCTTGCCCTGCACCTGCCGCGCCTGGGCAACGCCGGGCGTCGAGGGGCCCATCGGCAAATAGAGCGCCGCATGCTGGTGCGGATTCTCGCCGTAGCGCAGCTCCTGCGCCTTCCTGCCGACGATGAACCGAGTGTCGGGATAAGCCCGTCCCTGATCCGCAAAGGCAAACCAGCTGGCAATCATCGAATCATAGGCACCGGTCAGGGCGTAGGCCTTGGCGGCGAGCTGGCGGCGGAAGGCGAGGTCCGTGCCGCCCTGCGTCTCGAGCTGATCAAGCAGCCGAGGATAGTCGGCGGGATCGGTGAGACAAGCGACGAAAGCGTGGTTCTTGGCCGCCGAGCGGACCATCGACGGCCCGCCGATATCGATATTCTCGATGATTTCGCCGCGCTCGGCGCCCTTGGCCACCGTCGACTCGAATGGGTAGAGATTGACAACCACCAGGTCGATCGCGCCGATGCCGTGAGCCTCCATCGCCGCGGCATGCTCTTCATTGTCGCGCACTGCCAGCAAGCCGCCATGGACCTTGGGGTGGAGCGTCTTGACCCGGCCATCCATCATCTCGGGAGAGCCGGTGAGATCGCTGATATCGCGCACCTCATGACCCAATTCGCGCAGCTTTGCCGCCGTGCCCCCGGTCGACACCATCTCGACCCCCGCCGCGGCGAGACCGGCGGCCAGCGTGTCGAGCCCCGTCTTGTCGGAAAGCGAGATCAGCGCCCGGCGGATCGGAACGATATCTGTCATGAAAATCCCAGTTATTAGCTTGAGCGGCGGAACTGCCAGGCGATTTCGCCGCCAATAGCGGATACTTCGCCAACGACAACCAGCTGCAGCGTCGGCACGGCGCGGCCCTGGCCGTCGATGAACAGGCTTTCCTCGACCTGGAGCATCGCCCCGCGGCAGCGGAAATTCCATGGTGGCGCGCCCTGAGACCGGAGCAGCGCGCCCATGCCGTCGGCGGTGACCGTTGCCTCCACGCCCGGCGCCATATGGAAGCGGATCGCGTAGGAAGCTGACTCGCGGATCCTGCGCCGCCCCCTGGCGATCAGCCGATCCTCGCCCCGCACTTCCTTGCCGTCGTTGCCGAGGCTGAGGCGTCGCTGATGAACCAGTCCGAAGCCCTTCACATAGCCATCGTGGCTGGCTTCGATCCGTGAGCAGTCATTGTCTTCACTGCGCTCAACGGCGACGTCGGTCACGCCCTTGCCGAGAGTGCCGTCGGGCAGGATCGCGGTCGAGTTGCTGTCACCCAGCGTCAGGGTCGAGTGAGCTGCGGTCGAGCGCAATGCCTGGACAAGATCGTCCGACAGTTCGGTCGGCACCGCGCCGGGCCCGCCGCAGTTGACCACCAGCCGTTGCGCACCATCGCTGATTTCCAGCGCCAGAGTCGAAGCGCACCCGGTCGCAGCCATCCGCTGGGGCGGTGGTGGAGCGGCATCTACCACGATGATCGTACCCAGGGCAGACAGGCGCTGATAACCCCAGCCGCGCGCCTGCCGCAGCGGTCGGGCGCGAAGCCCGCAGCCTTCAACCAGCGCCGCCAGTTTCGCCTGGTCGCCCGGATTTCCGCCCTGCCAGCTGGACAGGGTACCGTCACCCATGGTGACGCCATGAAGCGCCGCCAGGGCAGCGGACGCTGCATTCTCAAGCGCGTCGGGCAGGGCCTGCTTGGCCGCAAAATAGGCGGCGCGGACCAGGCCGAGTCGGTCAACCAGCAGCATTTGCTCCTGCGGGCTGCGGGTCATCAGGCCGCCGTCCTCGAACTGGGCAGAGGCAAGGGCACGCATCAATCCGGATTCGGCTTGCGACAACCTTTTGTGCGCCCCCTGCAACGTTAGCGCGGCGACCAGCGCACCTCCCCAGGCAGTGATCCGGGGCAAACCGGGCTGGGCCCGGTCGGCGTTGGCATCCAGATACCGGGCGCCGCGCGCCAGCGTGTTGAGCAGGGCCGAGCGATAGCCGGCATCCCGGCTGGAAAGAATATATGGAGCGTAAGCGGTCCAGAAGAAGATCCGTTCGCCCCACAGGTCAGGCGCCCACGCCTCGTCCGGGCGGCTGCCATGGGCGATCAACCACCGGCCGGCGATTGCTTCGGCCAGGCGCGCGCCTTTCTCACGGCTTGCCGAAGCTGCAAGATCGCGCAGCCAGGAGAAGCCGTGCAACTCTCGCGCCAGCGCGCCGCGAGTGCCGACTTCGCCGAAATCAAGCTCGGCAAGCGAGAGCTCGGCGCTGCCCAGCCGCAGGCGCCCGGCGAGCAAAGCGTCGCCGCGGTCGCGGTCGCCAAGCACATGGTCGCGCGGCACTGCGACCAGCCGAAGCGGCTGCTTGCCCGACCCGAACAGGCGCGAGATCAGCGAACCTTTGGCGAGCCGGCCCAGCTTGTCGTCGCTCATCCCCCTCCCCGAAGCGCGGCGATATTGGCGGCATATTGTTCGGGGCCGCCGCGGAAGGCGGCAGTACCTGCGACCAGCACGGTCGCTCCGGCGTCGATCGCCTGGGGCGCGGTGGCGGCATCGATCCCGCCATCGACCTCGATATCGACCACCAAATCCTTCTTGGCGACCTGGTTGGCGATGGATTCGATCTTGCGAAGCTGGGAGGCGATGAATTTCTGGCCGCCGAAGCCAGGATTGACGCTCATCACCAGCACCAGGTCGATTTCCTCGAGCAGATAGTCGAGCATTTTCGCCGGCGTGGCCGGGTTCAACGACACGCCTGCCTTCTTGCCGAGCGACTTGATGTGCTGGACGCTGCGGTGGACGTGCGGGCCCGCTTCGGGATGGACGGTGATGATATCGGCCCCTGCCTCGGCAAAGGCGTCGAGGAAATTATCGACCGGCGAGATCATCAGATGGACGTCGAACGGTTTTGACGTGTGAGGGCGAAGCGCTTTCACCACCCCCGGGCCGATCGTCAAGTTGGGCACGAAATGCCCGTCCATCACGTCGATGTGGATCCAGTCGGCCCCCGCCTGGTCGATTGCTTGGACCTCTTCGCCCAGCTTGGCGAAATCGGCGGAGAGGATCGACGGGGAGATGAGCGGATTGGCCATGTGGCCGATTAGACGGGATTAGGCGGTTCGGACAAGGTGGGCGGTAAAGAAGCCGTCGAGGCCGCCTTCGCGCTCGACCATGCCGGGCAGGACCCGAAGCCAGCCTTTCGAATGTGGCGTCACGCCCTCGGTCAACAGCGGTGCAGGCTCGATCCGATAGCTCGGCCGGTCGGCAAGAAAGGCTTCGATCCGCTGCTCGCCTTCCTCGGGTTCGAGGCTGCAGACCGCATAGACCAGGCTTCCGCCGGGCTTCACCCATTCGGCGGCGCGGGCGAGCAATGCGGCCTGCAATTCGGCACTCTGTTCGATGATCGCGGAGCGTGCGCGATAAAGGACTTCAGGGTGGCGGCGGAAGGTGCCGGTAGCCGAGCAGGGGGCATCGAGCAAAACCGCATCCAAAGGCGCTTCAGGCGACCATGAAAGGGCGTCGGCAACGACGGTTTTGGCGGACAAACCGGTGCGCTGCAAATTGTCGGAAAGTCGGGCCAGACGACTTTCGGACCGGTCCAGCGCAGTCACATCATGACCGGCGGCGGCCAATTGCATGGTCTTGCCGCCGGGCGCGGCGCACGCATCGAGAACGGCTTTGGCGGCAGCGGGGATTAACCGCGCGGGAAGTGAAGCCGCCAGATCCTGCACCCACCATTGGCCCGCCTCGAAACCCGGCAAATCCGTGATTGCCCCATGGCCCCCGAGACGGCGGTGCCTGGGAGCGAGCGAAGAGCCCTCGGCGAAAGCAGCGCAGGCTTCTTCGTTGACGAAGCTCAAGTCGAGCGGAGGACGGTGGGCGATCGATCGGCGGGCCGCCTTGACGACGTCATCCCCCCAGGCCGATCCCCAGCGTTCTTCCACCTCATCGGGGAGGCGGGGCGCATCGATCGCGGGGACTCCCTGTCGAAGCAGGGTACCAAGGACGCCATGCACCAGCCTGCGCGGTCCGCCATCCACCAGCGGGAGGGCGGTGGCGACCAACGCATGATCGGGCGTGCCGAGCCCGATCTTCTGGGCCAGTGCCAGGCGGAGCACCATCCGCGCCTTGCTGTCGTCCGGGAGCTGCTGGCGCGTAGCGCCATCGATCAACGCGTCGAGATCGGGCAGCCGGCGCAATGTTTCTCCGGCGATGGCGCTAGCCAGCGCGGCGTCGGCCGGCGGAAGGCTCCGGGCGACCTGGGCCGCATTGTCCATCGTCTGGCCGCGCCGCAGCACTGCATCGAGGATGCGGAGGGCTGCCTTCCTGGATTCGAGACCCTCCAGGGAATATTTGTCCGGGCTTGGCATCCGGCCCTTTAGGCATCATTTGCAGATCGGTGAAACGGCCAAAACACATCAAGGCCCCAGACTATCTCACCCCGTCGCCGCCGGTGCCGAAACCGCAAGAGGTCAAACCCGCTGCTCCGGCCGGGGAGGAGGGCAAGCCCGATCCCACCCGCTACGGCGATTGGGAAAAGAATGGCCTGGCGATCGACTTTTGAGAGGGGTTAGTCTTCCTCGTGTCCCGGCGGGCGGCTGAGCATCGTTCCGAGCAATTCGTCGAGACCGACCCTGCCGGCAAGCAAGCTGGCGACCGCGTCGACCAGCGGCATGTCGATCCCCCGGTCCTTGGCGATACGATCGAGGACCGGAGCCGTGTGAGCTCCTTCAGCCACCGTTCGCCGGTCTTTCATCAGTTCGGCAGGCTGCTTCCCCTCTCCGATCGCCTTGCCTAGCGAGAAGTTGCGGCTGCTGGTCGACGAGCAGGTCAGCACCAGGTCGCCGAGGCCGGACAGGCCCGCCAGCGTTTCCCGCCGGCCGCCCATGGCGAGGCCGAAGCGGGTCATTTCGGCAAAGCCCCGCGCGATCAATGCCGCTCGCGCATTCTGGCCGAGGGCGCGGCCCTCTGCGACGCCGCAGGCAATCGCCAGCACATTCTTGACTGCCCCGCCAACCTCGGCGCCGGCAACGTCGTCGGTGCAATAGGTGCGAAAATGCGCAAGGTTGATGCGGGCGCGCAGTTGCTCGCCAAGATCGCGATCTTCGCATGCCAACGTGACGGCCGTCGGAAGCCCTGCGGCGACCTCATGGGCGAAAGTCGGTCCGGACAGCACTGCAACCGGCGAGCTCGGGCAGACCTCATGCGCCACCTCGTGAAGCAATTTGCCGCTGGATTCCTCGATACCTTTCGAACAGAGGATCAGGGGCATATTGGGGCAGGGCGAGCGTTTGAGCACGGCCCGCATATGCTGGGCGGGAGTCACCACCAGCCATGCGTCCGCTTCGGCCAGGTCGGAGAAATTGCTGGTCGCGCGGATTGCGCTCTCCAGTTTCAAGCCCTTGAGATAGACTGGGTTTTCGTGGATGCGATTAACCGCCGAGACGACGTCGTCCTCCAGCGCCCAAAGCAATGTGTCGCGCCCGCCGGTCGCGGCGATCTGGGCCAGGGCGGTCCCCCATGCACCGCCCCCGATAACCGCCAGCCTTTCGATGCTCATGCCTTTACCCCCGCGCCGCGCACCTTTTCCCCATCCAGATCGAGGGGCCAGCGCGCCCGCGCCGGAACGTCGAGCCCGTCGACCATACCAGCCGCGAGCCGCTCGGCCCCGGCCCAGCCGATCATCGCCGCATTGTCCGTGCAGAGCCAGGCCGGGGGAACCGAAAAGCGCCGGCCATTGTCCTCGGCCAGTTGCTTGAGTGCCGAGCGAACGGCTGCATTGGCGGCGACGCCCCCTGCAATCACCAGGCTCGGTGCGTCGGACTTTTCGAGCGCCCGCCTGGTCCGGTCGACGAAGCAGTCGACCACCGCCTGCTGGAAGCTGGCGGCGATATCCTCTGGCCTATGGGTTCTCGCCGCCACCGCGCGCTGCACCGCGGCCTTAAGCCCGGCGAAGCTGAAATGCGGTTCCTTTGTACCGACCAGCGGCCGCGGCAGCGGCACGGCTGCCGGATCGCCGTCCTGCGCAAGTACTTCGACCGCCGGACCGCCGGGATAGGCCAGGCCGAGAAGCTTGGCAGCCTTGTCAAAGGCTTCACCGGCGGCATCGTCGATCGTGGTGGCGAGGCGGCGATAATCGCCGACGCCGCGGACTTCGAGCAGCTGGCAATGACCGCCGCTGGCCAGCAGCAGCAGGTACGGAAAGTCGAGGTTCCGATCGACCAGCCGGGGGCTAAGCGCATGACCTTCGAGATGGTTGACCGCGATGAGCGGCTTGCCCGCCGACAGCGCCAGGCCCTTGCCGACCAGCAATCCGACCATCACTCCGCCGATCAGCCCCGGCCCGGCAGTCGCGGCGATTGCGTCGACCTCGCCGATGCCGACATCGGCCTCATGGAGCACCTGGCGGACCAGCCCAGGCAAAATCTCGACATGCGCGCGGGCCGCGATTTCCGGAACGACCCCGCCAAACGGCCGGTGCGCGTCATTCTGTCCGACCACCGCCTGTGCAAGGATCTGCCGGTCGCTGCCGACCAACGCCGCGGCGCTGTCGTCGCACGAAGATTCAAGGGCAAGAATTAGCGCCATTTCGCCCAAGCCTTTGCCTGAAACCCCGGCTTTGCGCTAGCGCGGGGCAAATGACCCAGCGACCCCTGACAATCGGCACCCGCGGATCCCCGCTCGCATTGGCCCAGGCGCACATGGTCGCGGCCGCGCTGGAACGGGCCCACGGCTGGCCCGACGGAAGCGTCGTGATCCTGCCGGTCAAAACCAGCGGTGACAGGATCCAGGACCGGCCGCTGGCGGAGGTCGGCGGCAAGGCGCTGTGGACCAAGGAGCTCGATCTTGCCCTGCTGGCCGGCGAGACCGACTGTTCGGTCCATTCGATGAAGGATGTGGAGAGCGAGCGGCCGGCAACGCTGGTGATTGCGGCAATGCTCGAGCGCGCCGACGTCCGTGACCGGCTGATCGGTGCAGAATCCATCTCCCAACTGCCGGAAGGTGCGGTGGTGGGGACCAGTTCGCCGCGCCGAACTGCCCAGCTGAAGCGGCTTCGGCCCGACCTTCGCGCCGTGTCCATTCGCGGCAATATCGATACGCGGCTGGCGAAACTTGGCGCCGGCGATGTGGATGCAACGCTTCTGGCCGCGGCCGGGCTGGACAGGCTTGGGCGGAGCGACGTTGGCACGGCCATTGAGGTTGATGAGATGCTCCCAGCGCCAGCCCAGGGGGCGATCGGAATCGAATGCCGATCAAATGACGGCATGACGTCGGCACTGCTAAGAGCGATCGACCATCACTCCACACATGAAGCGGTCCTCGCCGAGCGTGCCTTCTGCCGCGCACTTGGCGGAACATGCCATTCCCCGGTCGCCGCCTATGCCCGGATTCATGGCGACGAAATCCTATTTGCCTGCGAGATATTGAGCGAAGACGGCAGAGAACGACAGGCCGACCAATGCCGCTTCGGCGTCGGCGACCTGGACACTCCGGCCCAGCTGGCGAGGGCAATGCTGGCCAAAGCCCATCCGGCAATTCGTCGGCTGTACGAAGTCGGATGAGACAACTTCTGCTCGTCAGGCCCGAACCCGGCCTATCGGCCAGCGCCGAGCGGGCACGGCAGGCAGGTCTGGACGTGATTGCCCGCCCGTTGTTCCGCATCGAGCCGCTGGATTGGGAAGCGCCGGACCCGCATGGTTATGACGGACTGCTGCTGACCAGCGCAAACGCGCTGCGATATGCTGGATCCAGGCTCGACGGCCTGAAGTCCCTGCCGGCCCATGCCGTCGGGCCCGCAACGGCCGATGCCGCGCGAGCAGCGGGACTAAAAGTGGCGACGGTGGGGGAGGACGATCTCACCGACTTGCTCGCGAGATTGCCGGTCGAGATGCGGCTGCTGCACCTTGCCGGGGACGATCATCGCGAAGCCGAGACGGGTCACAGGATTGACCGGCGCATCATCTACCGGTCCGGTCCGATCGAACAGCCCGGCTTGCCGCCAATCGATGGCCTGATCGTTGCGGTCCACAGCCCTCGCGCCGGCGCACGACTAGCCGAACTGGCGGAACAGCGCGGTCGAACGGCGATCGTCGCGATCAGCAAAGCCGCCGCTGAACAAGTCGGCGACGGTTGGGAGCGGGTCGAGGTCGCCGAACGGCCCAATGACTCAAGCCTGCTGGCCCTGGCGGCCAGCCTGTGTCACACATCGCCGCCGAAATGACCGCAATCCAAACCCGCCAGGGCCTTTCATGGACAGCCCGCCTTGCCTGGGGGTTGCTGCTGCTTGTTGCGGGCGCGGCCTTGGCCATCTGGGGCCTGTCGCGATGGCAGGAAGGGGCCCGCTTTCTCGGTGTTGCGCCACGTCAGCCGATGCAGGTCGTCCGTCAGGTGCCGGCAACCTCGCCGGCGGTTCAACCCGGTGGGCAAACGCTGGCGGCCGCCGATGCCGCCCGCATCGCGGTGCTGGAAACCCGGCTGGCCGCAATCGAAAGCCAGGCCGAGGCCGCTGCCGGGTCGGCGGGCCGCGCCGATGCCCTTCTGGTGGCGTTCGCTGCCCGCCGCGCGATCGATCGAGGCGTTGCGCTCGGCTATCTCGAACCCTTGCTGGTGCAGCGATTCGGCGGTGCGCACCAGGCAGCGGTTGCGACGATTGTCACCGCATCGCGCGATCCGGTGCGTCTCGACGCATTGACTACGGAATATGAAGAACTCGGACCCGCCCTTCGCGGCGGCGGGCCCGAAGAAGGCTGGTGGGCCGGTTTCAGGCGTGAGCTGGGCTCGATTGTTTCGATCCACCGCGCCGAAACGCCTTCGCCCCAGCCCCAGGCCCGCTTTGGAAGAGCACTGGCGCGGCTTGAATCCGGCGAAGTCGATCAGGCGTTGGCCGAGACCATGCGGATGCCGGGCGCCGCCAATGCCAATCCGTGGATCCTGCGCGCCAGGCGCTACATCGCGGCGCATCGTGCCCTAGATGAAATCGAGTCCGCTGCCCTACTGGGCGATACGGCAGCTCCAGTTTCGCCAGTCCCGGCCCAATAACAGGCTTGGCATCGCGACTCCGATTTGCGAGTCTGACGGGGCAAGCTGCGGTTCAGCCGTGCTGGCCTAAAGCTTTGGCGAAATTGTGGAAGTTCAAGGGGGCTGCTGACGCCATGACGTCACTTTCGTATCGATTGGCGCTCGGATTCGGTCTTGCTGCGGCGGCTGGTTCGGCCAATTGCCACCAGGCCAGGGATCCGCTGGCGCCGCTGCCGCCAAGTTCTGCCGCCCCGAAATCTCAATCGCTGGTGCTTCCTCCGCGGATTGCGCCGGCGAGCTTGCGGGAACGCGTTACGGCCCTCGGCCGTGCATTCAACGGCAGCGCCGGCATTTCGGTGGTCTCGCTAAGCGAAGGCTGGCAGGCAGACTATAACGCCACGAGCCTGTTTCCCCAGCAAAGCTGTTCGAAACTGTGGGTCGCAATCACTGCGATGGATGCCGTCGACAGGGGGCGGATCAACCTAAATGACAAAGTCACTCTGGGACGGAACGACCTGACCCTGTTCCATCAGCCGATCAGTGCCAAGATTCTCGGCAACGGAGGCCATACGACCACGCTCGGAACCCTGCTCTTCACGGCGATCACCGAAAGCGACAATACCGCCAACGACAAGCTGATGCGGTCGATCGGCGGGCCGCAGGCGGTGCGCGACATGATCACTTCGAAAGGCCTGGGATCGATCCGTTTCTACGAAGGCGAACGCGCGCTCCAGTCGAAGATTGCCGGCCTGATCTGGAGCCAGAGCTATTCGATCGGCGATGCCTTCTACAAGGCACGCGGTGCACTGCCGACGTCGGTTCGAAAGGCTTCATTCGAACGCTATATCGCCGATCCTTATGACGGGGCGGCACCTCATTCGGTTGCACTGTCTCTTGCCCGGCTGAAGAAGGGCGAGCTGCTGTCGGCGGCGTCGACGCAGCGGCTGCTCGCGACCATGGGCTCGACCAAGACCGGCGGCCTTCGGGTGAGAGCGGCGCTGAAGCCCGGCTGGCGATGGAGCCACAAGACCGGCACCGGCCAGAACTTCCAGGGACGCGTCGGCGGAATCAACGACATCGGCATCCTGACCGCGCCGGACGGCACCAATTACGCGATGGCGATCATGACCGTTCCCAACAAAACGGACGGCGAATCCCAGGAGCTGATGCAGTCTGTAACGCGGGCGGTGATGGCCGATCATGAAGCGCGGCGTGGCCTCTGATCCAATCGCCGGGCATGTGAGGGCCGAGGCCGGTATCCAGCGGGTACCCAGCCCGCGACTGGACCTGTTTGTCCTCCGCAAATTCCTCTGTGCCTCAGACTGTTCGGCGCTTTGCGAACTAATCGACACCAATCGCCGTCCTTCTACCATCGCGGACGACCAGGGCATCGCCCGGTTCCGGACCAGCGAAACCTGCGATCTCGATCCGCGCGATCCGCTGGTTGCCAGCGTCCAGCAACGCCTGTCGCATTTGACCGGAATAGCGCTGACGCAGGCAGAACCGCTGCAGGGACAGCGTTACGCGGCAGGCCAGGAATTCAAGCCGCATACCGATACGTTCAACCCGGACGGGGCCGACTATTACCTACATTGCGCCGAGGCAGGGCAGCGCAGCTGGACGGCGATGATCTATTTGAACGAACCGGACGATGGCGGCGCAACCCGCTTCAAGGCGATCGGCAAGACGATCCAGCCGGAAACCGGCAAGCTTATCCTATGGAATAATCTGCTGCCCGACGGGTCGCCCAATGACGCCACCCTTCACCAGGGCATGAAAGTCCGGCGCGGCACCAAATATGTGCTTACCCAATGGTTCCGCCAGCACCCGTTCGGTTGAATGCCCGGCGCACGGCAGGCTGAAGTTCCTCGGCGATCCGATCCGCGGTACGTAGCGTCAGCGCAAGGATTGTCAGCGTAGGATTGGCCCAGCCGGCGGTCGGAAACAGCGAGCTTCCTGCGATGTGCAGATTGGGCAGTCCATGCACCTGGCCCCAGCCGTCGGTTACGCCCCGTCGCGGGTCGCTGGACATGCGGGTCGTGCCCATATGGTGGAAGCCGCCGATCGGATGGGCGCTAACCAGTTCGTCGCTCACCCAGCGTTTGTCTGGATTGGCCAGCCAGCCAGCCGGTTCCACGTCTCCCAGCCCCAACCGCCTGGATTCACGGCCCACCGCGTCGACCAGGCCGGCGACGCTGTCGACGTCGATCGCCGACAACCGCCAGTCAAACTTGACGCGCGGCATTCCAACCGCGTCCTTTTCCGCGCCGAGCATCACCCGGCTGTCGGGGTTGGGCGCCTGTTCGGCCCGGATGACCAGTGCCAGGTCCAGCCCGGAAATCCGCTTCATCAGCCAGGGATGGAATGGTCCGGTAAGCCCGGTGTAGCCCCTCACCAGATATTTGGTGAATTTCCAAAGCGATCGGCCGCGCCGTGTAGGAGCGGTGCGATGCTTGACGTGGAGATACGCCCGCTTCGGCAGCGAATGATTGCCGCCCTCAGGCTGGCGGACGGCGATGGTCAGAGCGCTGTTCAGCAGCCCCTCGCGCCGCTGCAGCGCCTCGGCCGGCGTAATTGCTGGAGACACTTCAACGCCACCCACCTTGCGCTTGGCGAAAGATGCGAGCCAGCGCCAGTCAGCCCGGCCGACGATTCGGCCACCGCGAGCATGGGGGTGCTCCATGAAATAGCGGCCGACCTGGTCATAGCTATTGCCGATGCCGGCGGACGCGACCGAGTTGGAGGCCAGCAGGATGCGCGGGTTTTCGATTCCGCCGGCGGCCAGCAGATAATGGCGCGCCCTGATGTCGACCGACCGGCCGCTTGGCGTGCGAACGTCAAGCCGTTCGACGGAGGCCGCATCATCGGCAAGAACGACTTCCCGGACGGTCGCATGAAGCAGCAAGGTACAGCGCGGATCGGTGTCCAGGTCGGCCGCGCGATCGATCGTGAAGCGGTCGAAGATCGGATCGAAGCTCCACCACCGGACCGCAAGCTCATCGCTAGACAGGCGCTGCAACTGATAGGGACGGGGGAGACGGGTCGTGTCGACTCCGTCGACCCCGAGCAGGGCCCGCGCCTCGGCCAGATAACTGTGTATCTCGGCTGGGCCGAACGGCCATCCGCTGTGCGGGACCCAATCGCGGCGCTCGAAATCGATGGGATCAAACTCTGCAACGCGGCCACCCCAGATGGCCGTGGTGCCGCCGAAGAAGCGCAGGCGGCTATGATCGAGCGGATGATATTCCTGCCCGACAATGTCGCCGCGGTTGAAGTCGGCGGTCGCATCGTCATGGTCGATTCCGCCGCTTTCGATCAGTACCACGCTGCAGCCGCGAGAGAGCAGCCGCCTCGCCGCCGCCTGGCCGGCCGCGCCCGACCCGACAATGGCAACGTCGGCGGTAACCGCTTCTGGCGCTTCCCAGGCGCAATCGATCCGCATTCAGCCCCCTGTAACTTGGCAACAGGATATATGGTTCAGACCCTGTTTGTCAGCGCCCGGCAAAGAACGTGGCATTTTTGTTGCGGGGCGTGGCTTTTGCACAATTGGGGCAAGTGCCGAGCTGGCCTAACAAATGGCGCTGGTATTACTGCCTTCCTTCAATTTGACCGGAATTCGGAGGTAGCGAACGCCACTGGCCTCGGCCGGAGGAAAGCGGCCGGCGCGCATGTTGACCTGGATCGACGGGATCAGCAGCCGCGGCGTCGCCAGGCCCTTGTCGCGTTCCAGCCGCATGGCAACGAACTCGTCCTCGCTGACCCCGTCATGGACATGCTTGTTGCTCGAGCGCTCCTCCGCGACTGTCGTCTCCCAGGCGAATTGGTCGCGGCCCGGTGCCTTGTAATCGTGGCACATGAACAGACGGGTTTCGGAAGGCAGGGATAGAAGCCTGCGGATCGATCGATAGAGCTGGCGAGCGCAGCCGCCAGGGAAGTCGGTGCGCGCGGTGCCATAGTCGGGCATGAACAAGGTGTCGCCGACAAATACGGCGCTTCCGATCCGGTAGCTGACGCAGGCCGGCGTGTGGCCAGGCGTATGCATAACCTCGATGGAAAGGCCGCCAACGTCGAGCCGGTCGCCATCCTTGAACAGCCGGTCGAAATCCCCGCCCTCGGCCTTGACGTCTTCCGCACCGAAGATCGGCCGGAAGATATTCTGCACCTCGCGGACATGCTCGCCGATGCCGATCCGTGCGCCGGTCCGCGCCTTGATCAGCGGCGCGCCGGAGAGATGGTCGGCATGGATATGGGTTTCGAGCACCCACTCGATGCCGACGCCCAGCTCTTCGGCGGCCTCGAGCAATTGCTCGACCGAACCGTCGTCGACCGAACCGCTCGCCGGGTCGAAATCCAGCACCGGGTCGATCGCCACGCCGCGCAAGGTCGCTGGGTCCCAGACGAGATAGGTAACGGTGTTGGTCGGCTCATCGAAGAAGGCGCGGATTTGCGGTACGCTGGACACCGGCGGACCTATTCCTGCGGAGCGGCGACCGGAGCGCCGATCGACCAGCTGTGCCCGAACGGATCCTTGAGCTGCCCGTAGCGGTCGCCCCAGAATTGGTCGGCCAGATCCAGGATGATTGTTCCTCCTGCGGCAACGGCCCGGTTCCACCAGGCATCGGCATCGTTGACCTGCAGGTGAAGCAGGACACCGACAGGCTGCGGCAAATCGGCGCCGCCGTGATGCTCGGCGAAATGATCATGGAGCATCAGTGATGCGCCATTCAACCTGAGATGGGCATGCATCAACCGGCCGTCATCGGCGGGATGGCGCATCAGCTCCTCCGCGCCGAACGCAGCCTTGTAGAATTCAATTGCCTCCGCGCACTTTCCGCCGCCGATCGCCAGGTGCGGGGTCAGCCCGACATCAGGTTCCTGGAGCTCAAGTTCGTTCATTCGACTCACTCCTTGCCTTCACCGCCCACTACTCTTATAGGCGCCCGTCTTTCCAGATCATTGGAAGAACGAACGGCCCGGCCAGTTAGGGCTGCCGTGGCAGTTCGATAACGTCGCCCCCCTGGGGCAACAAGGAGACGAAAATGCCCAAGCTCAAGACCAAGAGCGGCGTCAAAAAACGCTTCAAGCTCACGGCCACCGGCAAGCTGAAGCACGGCGTCGCCGGCAAGCGCCACCGGCTGATCAGCCACAACAGCAAGTACATCCGCCAGAACCGCGGCACCGAAGTCTTGTCCAGCGCGGATACTCCGCGGGTCAAGCTCTGGGCCCCCTACGGCCTCAACTAGGAGTAGCGGGACATGCCAAGAATCAAGCGCGGCGTTACCACGCGCGCCAAGCACAAGCGGATCCTCGAGAATGCGAAGGGCTATTACGGCCGTCGCAAGAACACCATCCGCATCGCTCGCCAGGCCGTCGAGAAGGCCGGGCAGTACGCCTATCGCGACCGCAAGGTGAAGAAGCGGAGCTTCCGCGCCCTGTGGATCCAGCGCATCAACGCGGCGGTCCGCGCCGAGGGACTGACCTATGGTCAGTTCATCCACGCGCTGAAGCTCGCCAACATCAACCTCGACCGGAAGGTCCTGGCCGACATTGCCATGCATGAAGCTGAGGCGTTCAGCGCGATCATCGCTCAGGCCAAGGCGGCGCTGCCCAAGGCGGCGTAAGCACCTAACCTAGGAAACAAGGAAGGGCGTCGGGAGCTGATCCCGGCGCCCTTTTCTTATTCCAGCAGTTCATAAGCCGGCAGGGTCAGGAACTCTTCAAAATCATCGGCGGTGACCAACTCGTGGAGCAGGCGGGCGGCGAGCCTCAGGGGCGGCGAGCTATCCAGGGCGGCCAGCTCCTCGGCGAGCCAATCCTCGAACAGGTTGCGGCTAAATCGGCGGCCATCATCGAACGGAGCCTCGAACCGCTGCCACTGCCATAGCTGGGCGCGGCAGATTTCGGCGGTCGCCGCATCCTCCATCAGATTATAGAGCGGTACGGCGCCACGGCCACTGAGCCAGGCAGCGATGTACTGGACGGCGACGCGGATGGTTTCGCGCGCGCCGGCTTCGGTCCGCGGGCCGGTGTGAAGCTCGAGCATTTCGTCGCGGCCGGGAAGATGATCCGGAATTTTCGACAGCTGGTTTGGGCCATCCATCGCAGAGAAAACCTCCAGCGCAACCGGCACCAGGGCGGGGTGGGCGACCCAGGTGCCGTCATGGCCGTTGGCCACCTCGCGAAGCTTGTCCGCGCGGACCTTGTCGAGCGCCTGGACATTGGCCGCCAGGTCTTCCTTGACCGGGATGAAGGCCGACATGCCGCCCATGGCGAATGCCCCGCGACGGTGGCAGGTGGCGACGAGGCGCAGCGAATAGGCAGCGAGGAAGGCCTTATCCATGGTCATCGCCGAGCGGTCCGGCGTCAGTCGGTCGGCCGAGCGCCCGAGGCGCTTGATGTAGGAGAAGATGTAATCCCAGCGGCCGCAATTGAGGCCGACGATATTGTCGCGGAGCGCGTAGAGTATCTCGTCCATCTCAAACGCGGCGGGTAGCGTCTCGATCAGCACCGTCGCCTTGATCGTGCCTCGGGCGAGGCCGAGCCGCTCCTCCGAATAGGCGAAGACGTCATTCCACAGCGCAGCCTCGAGACCGCTCTCCAGCTTGGGCAAATAGAAATAGGGACCTGAGCCAGCGTCGAGCGCGAGCTTCGCGCAGTGCCAGAGGTAAAGCCCGAAATCGACCAATGCGCCGGCGACGGCTTGGCCATCGACCAGCATGTGGCGTTCCGGCAAATGCCAGCCCCGCGGGCGGACAATCAGCACTGCGGGATTGGACCCAAGCGCATAATGCTTGCCGCTGCCGGGATCGGTGAAGTCGAGCTTGCCGAGCCAGCGGTTACGCAAATTGACCTGGCCCTGGATGAGCTCGTCCCAGACGGGCGAAGTGGCGTCCTCGAAATCGGCCATGAAGACTTTGGCGCCCGAGTTGAGCGCGTTGATCACCATCTTGGCGTTGGTCGGCCCGGTGATCTCGACCCGGCGATCGAGCAGATCCGCCGGGATCGGCGCGACGGTCCAGTCGCTTTCGCGGATGCCGCGCGTTTCGGCCAGGAAGTCGGGCAAATCGCCCGCATCAAAGCGCTTCTGCCGCTCGATCCGCGCCGCCAGAAGCTCTCGCCGGCGCGTGTCGAAACGCTCATGCAATTCGGCCAGGAAGCCCAGCGCGTCGTCCGACAATATCTCCCCGGCGCTGGGCAGCGTCGACGGCGCCGCCACCGCGCGCGGCCGGTCGATCACGTCGGTCACACGCGGGCTTCTTGTGTGATGACATAGCGAGTTGTGGCGCCGAGTCGGTCGCGGAAGCTGAGCCGCGTCCATTCCGTGCGGGCGCGATGAAGGTCGGGGAAGGGTCCGCTAATCTCTTCCGTGCCCGGCACGACTTCGTCGAAGCGGCAGTTACGATATTCTCCGCCCAGAACCCAAAAGCGCTGTCCCATGGCTCTACTCCCTGGCTTAAGCATGCGCGAATTGCGCGGCTTCAGTGGACTCACTCAATGCAACCGTCGAGGCCTGGCCGGCCGAGATGGCGGTGGCGATGGCGTCGAAATAGCCGGTGCCGACCTCTCGCTGGTGGCGGGTGGCGGTGTAGCCGAACGCTTCGGAGGCGAATTCGGCCTGTTGCAGTTCCGAATAGGCGGCCATGCCGCGGTCGCGGTAGCCCGAGGCCAACTCGAACATGCCATGATTGAGACTGTGGAAGCCGGCCAGGGTGACGAACTGGAACTTGTAACCCATCGCGCCGAGCTCCCGCTGGAATTTGGCGATGGTCGCCTCGTCGAGCTTGGCCTTCCAGTTGAAGCTGGGCGAGCAATTATAGGCGAGCAGCTTGCCCGGATATCGACCGTGCACCGCCTCGGCGAAGATCCGCGCCTCATCGAGGTTGGGATGACTGGTTTCCCACCACAAGAGATCGGCGTGGGCCGCGAAGGCGAGGCCGCGGGCGATGCAATGGTCGAGCCCGGTGCCGTCCTTCAGGCGGAAAAAGCCCTCCGGGGTCCGCTCGCCGGTGAGGAATTGCCGGTCGCGTTCGTCGACGTCGCTGGTGATGAGTTTCGCGCTTTCCGCATCGGTGCGGGCGACGAGGATCGTCGGGACGCCGCTGACATCGGCGGCCAGCCGCGCCGCGTCGAGGTTGCGGATCGCAGCCTGGGTCGGGATCAACACCTTGCCGCCCAAATGGCCGCACTTCTTTTCCGAGGCGAGCTGGTCCTCGAAATGGACCCCGGCGACCCCGGCTTCGATATAGGCTTTCATGATTTCGAAGCAGTTCAAGGGGCCGCCGAAGCCGGCCTCGGCGTCGGCGACGATCGGCGCGAACCAATCGCGCTGCGCGCCGCCCTCGGCATGCTCGACCTGGTCGGCGCGCTGGAGCGTGCGGTTGATCTTCCGGGCGAGCTCCGGCCCGGTGTTGGCCGGGTAGAGCGACTGGTCTGGATACATGGCGCCGGCGGTGTTGGCGTCGGCGGCCGCCTGCCAGCCGGAGAGGTAGATCGCCTGCAACCCTGCGCGAACCATCTGCATCGCCTGGTTGCCGGTGACGGCGCCGAGAGCGCGGACCGGTTCGTCGCGCTTCAGCAAGTCCCACAGCTTGAGCGCGCCGCGACGGGCAAGGCTATGCTCGATCGGCACCGACCCGCGAAGGCGGATGACGTCTTCGGGCGAATAGGGCCGCTCGATCCCGTCGAACCGGCCGGGCGGGGCGATTACGATCTGGTCAAAACTTGTCATGCCTTGGTCCTTCGGTGACGCATTGGATTACGCAGAGAATCCAACACGGGAGCCGCAAAGACGCACCGGCAAAAAGCGTGCGCCTGTCATAACTTGACTTGTGATGCTTGGGCGAAATTGACAGAAGTTGATTCATGTCCAGCAAATTGTTCCTCGGCCATCGCCTTCGCCGCCTGCGCCGCGACCATGATTTGTCGCAGACCGACATGGCGCAGACGCTGGCGATCAGCCCGAGCTATTTGAACCATCTGGAGCGCAACCAGCGGCCGGTGACTGCCGCGCTCCTGCTCAAGCTGGCGGAACTGTACGAAGTCGATGTCCGCAGCTTCGCCGCCAACGGCGGAGCCAAGACCGGGCCGGATGCGCTGGGTGAAATATTCTCCGACGCGCTGCTGAGCGACCTTGGCGTGCCGCGCTACGAGCTGGCCGAGCTGGCCAACAACGCCCCGTCGATCGCCGACGCCATCGCCCGGCTCTACTCGGCGTTGAAAGAGGCCGGCCGCAACCCCAGCATGGCGAGTGCAGGCGATGCGCGCGCGCTGGTCACGCCGGAAAATTGGGTGCGCGACTATATCCAGCAGCACCGCAACTATTATCCGGCGCTGGAGGAAGCGGCCGAGACGCTGGGCGGGGCGCTCAGCGATCCGCTGTCGATGGCCGAGCCGATGCGGCGCCGGCTGAAGGAGGCGTGGGGCATCAGCGCGCGGGTCGTACCGCAGGAGGAGCTGGGCAATGTCAGCCAGCTCTATGACCCCGACCGGCGGCTGTTCCTGATCTCGGCGCAGCTAAGGCCGGAGAACCGCACGTTCGGGCTAGCGTACCAGCTGGCGCTGATCGAGTTCACGGCAGTGATCGACAAGATGGTCGCCGAGGCCGCACCGCCCGACGAGGGCATCCGCCAGCTCCTGCACATGAGCCTCGCCAACTATGCCGCCGGGGCGATCATGATGCCCTATGGCCGATTCCTCGCCAGCGCCGAGCAGTATCGATACTCGATCGACCGGCTGTGCGGCGAATATGGCGCCAATGTCGAACAGGTCGCCCACCGGCTGACGACGCTGGGCCGGGCCGGCGCGCGCGGCGTGCCGTTCTTCATGCTGCGGGTCGATCCGGCGGGGAATATTTCCAAACGCTATGCCGGCGAGAACTTCCCCTTCTCGCGGTTCGGCGGCACTTGCCCCCGCTGGAACCTCCACGCCGCTTTCCAGGCCGCGGGCCAGGTCGTCACCCAGCTGATCGAGACGCCTGACGGACAGCGCTTCTTCACCGTCGCCCGGACGATCGAGCGGCCGATCAAGTCGGACCTGTCAGGTGGGCTGCTGGCGATCGGACTCGGCTGCGACATCCGCCATGCCCATAAGCTTAGCTGCGCCGACGTCTACGATCTGGGCAAGGCGCCGGTGACGCCGGTCGGACCGGCCTGCGCAATCTGTCCGAGAATCGATTGCGGCTATCGGGCGACGCCGCCGGCCGGCCGGATGCTGGCCGTGGACAGCATGAAGAAAACGATTTCGCCCTTCCCGTTCGTGGCTAACTAGCAGCCTAGGGAGCCGCCACCTCCCGCTCGAGCGCCCCGCGATCCCACTGCGCCAGGTCGGCGGCGGCATCATAAGTCGATTGCAGGAAGGCCGTCAGCTCGGCTTCCGGATCGATGGACCGGCGGACCGCTTCATAGGGCAGGACGAACTCGCCGAGCGTTTCGTCGAAACGGGCAGCCTCGGGTCGGACGGCGGCATCGCGAAAGCCCACCGGCTCGGGATAGGCATAGCTGTAGAAGATCGGCTCGACCGCGGTCACTCCGCCCGGCCAGAAGCCGGCGCTCGACTCCTCGTGGCTATAGGCCTCGCGGGTGATGCGGTCGGGGAGGCCGGGGATCCCGCCGGGGTGCGGAGGGGCCGCACGGCCCGAAAAGCGGGTAACGGCCAGATCGAAGCTGCCCCAATAAAAATGGACCGGGCTGGCCTTGCCCTGGAAGCCGGCGCGAAAGCGTTCGAACACCGGCTCGATCCGAGCCAGGGCCGTGTGCAGGCGGCCAGCGGAATCTGGCCGATATTCGCGCGGCGCGGCATCTTCGGAAAAAGGAAGGGCGTCGGGAATCTCGTTGGGCTTGCCATTGAAGGACGATGGCAATCCATGCGCATCGAGCATCTCGATCAGGCATCGGTGAAGCGCGGCGATGCTGCCGATGTCGAGCGGGAGCAGGTCACGCTCGCCGTCCGCGACGTGAAGCACGATGGCGTCCCGGCACAGGTCGAGCGTCAGGGTGAAATTTCCTGCCGGCGCTGCAATCGGCTCGATCGCCAGCCCCTCCGCAACCGGATGAAGCGTCGCATGCCAGCCATGATTGGCCCAGGGCGCATGGGCAACGCGTAGCTTGCCGAGCATCTGGCTGGCCAGGTGCAGCAGTGCAAAGGTCGGCGAATCCCGCTCGACATCGAAGGCCGGCCAATCCAGCGCCATTTAGCACCTCCTTGCGTTCGCCCCCCTTTCCCTGCTTAAGCCGCCGTTCGTTCGAACCCAAGGAACTTCCACGTGTCCGTCCACCCGCTCCAGGCCCGCTTCAGCGAGGAAATTGCCGCCGCAGCCGACCTAGCCGCCCTGGACGCCGTGCGCGTCGCTGCCCTTGGCAAGTCCGGCGAAGTGACCCAGCTCCTGAAATCGCTGGGCGGCATGGATGCCGAAACCCGGGCGGCCGAGGGGCCCAGGATCCACGCACTGCGCGAGGCGGTGACCGAGGGAATCTCGGCCCGCAAGGCGGCGCTGGAAGATGCCGAGCTGGAGCGCCGGCTGGCAACCGAACGGCTCGACCTGTCGCTGCCGTCGCCGGAAAGCCCGCGCGGCACCATCCATCCAGTCAGCCAGGTGATGGACGAGCTGACCGAAATCTTTGCCGACCTCGGCTTCTCGGTCGCCGAAGGGCCGGAGATCGAGGACGACTGGCACAATTTCACCGCGCTCAACATTCCCGAGACCCATCCGGCGCGGGCGATGCAAGACACTTTCTACATGAACGAGAAGGGCGACGATGGCGCGCCGAAGGTGCTGCGCACCCACACCTCGCCGGTGCAGATCCGGACGATGCAGAACAGCCAGCCGCCGATCCGGATCATCGCCCCGGGCCGGGTCTATCGCAGCGACAGCGACGCGACCCATACGCCGATGTTCCACCAGATCGAGGGACTGGTGATCGACAAGAAGATCACGCTCGGTCACCTCAAGTGGACGCTTGAGACTTTCCTGAAGGCCTTCTTCGAGCGCGACGACGTCGTGCTTCGGATGCGGCCCAGCTACTTCCCCTTCACCGAGCCGTCGGCGGAGGTCGACGTGGGCTGGTCGATGGAGAAAGGCCGCCGCGTGGTCGGTGGCAGCCAAGGCTGGATGGAAGTGCTGGGCAGCGGAATGGTGCATCCGCGCGTCATCGCCAATTGCGGCCTCGATCCCGACGAGTGGCAGGGCTTCGCCTTCGGCACCGGCGTCGACCGGCTGGCGATGCTCAAATATGGAATGGACGATCTGCGCGCCTTCTTCGACGGCGACCTGCGCTGGATGAAGCATTACGGCTTCCGTTTCCTCGACGTGCCGACGCTCAGCGGGGGAGTCGGCGCATGAAGTTCTCGCTGAGCTGGCTCAAGGACCATCTCGAAACCGACGCAGACGCGGCCACCGTCGCCGAGACACTGACGCGGATCGGGCTGGAGGTCGAAGGGGTCGAGAATCCCGCCGAGGCGCTGAAGCCCTTCACGGTGGCACGCGTGCTGACAGCGGAGCGGCACCCGCAGGCGGACAAGCTGCAGGTGCTGACCGTCGACACCGGTAAGGGCGATGCGCTGCAGGTGGTGTGCGGCGCGCCCAACGCCCGCGCCGGACTGGTTGGGGTATTCGGCGGGCCGGGTACCTACATTCCGGGCAGCGACTTCACCCTGGGCAAGGCGGCGATCCGCGGGGTCGAGAGCAATGGCATGATGTGTTCGGCGCGCGAGCTGCAGCTGGGCGAAGACCATGACGGCATCATCGAATTGCCGGCCGATGCCCCGGTCGGCGCCAGCTTCGCCGACTATGCCGGGCTGGACGATGCGGTGTTCGATGTCTCCATCACCCCCAACCGCCAGGATTGCATGGGCGTTCGCGGTATCGCCCGCGACCTCGCCGCGGCGGGCCTGGGAACGCTGAAGCCGCTCGATGTCCCGGAGATCGAAGGCAGCTTCGACAATCCTGTCGAGATAAGGGTCGAGGATCCGGAAGGTTGCCCGGCCTTCTACGGGCGCACTGTTCGCGGCCTCACCAATGGCGCGTCGCCCGAGTGGATGCAGCGCCGGCTCAAGGCGGCGGGCCAGCGGCCGATTTCGGCGCTGGTCGACATCACCAACTATGTGATGCTCGACCTTGGCCGCCCGGCCCACGCCTACGACCTCAAGGAATTGAAAGGGGCGGTGTCGGCCCGCCGCGCCAGCGATGGCGAAAAGGTGCTGGCGCTGAACGAGAAGGAATATCTGCTCGACGGCACGATGACGGTGATCGCCGACGATGCCCAGGTCCACGACATCGGCGGGATCATGGGCGGCGAGCATTCGGGCGTCAGCGAGACGACCGCCGAAACCCTGCTCGAGATCGCCTATTTCACGCCCGACAATATCGCCCGCACCGGCCAGAAGCTGCAGCTGACCAGCGACGCGCGCAGCCGGTTCGAGCGGGGGGTCGATCCGGCCTTCCTCGACGATGGCCTGGCCATCCTGACGAGACATATCCTCGAGGTTTGCGGCGGCGAAGCGAGCCGGGTGACCCGCGCCGGGCAGCCGCCGATTGAAGAGAAAAGGGTCCATTTCGATCCGGCCCGCACGGCCGCGCTCGGCGGCATGGACGTGCCGGCCGACCGCCAGCAGCAGATCCTCGAGAGCCTCGGTTTCCGGCTCGAGGGAAGCGATGCGATT
>Ga0207701_10000209_pt1 | contig 57998 bp, 43 predicted proteins | sample KBSSwiSSwithPhiX_FD_184294 | JGI IMG/M metagenome (GOLD analysis project Ga0207701, IMG submission 184294) | Switchgrass rhizosphere bulk soil microbial communities from Kellogg Biological Station, Michigan, USA, with PhiX - S5 (SPAdes) (version 2) | ecosystem: Environmental > Terrestrial >... | reverse complement strand
CCTGCAAAAAAAAGGAATTGGAAAAGGGGGAAGGGAGATGGAAGAAAATGGATGATTTTATTCTTCATGATTTCAATTATATATATTATTTGCCGAATTGATGAAAAAGCTTAACGTCATATACTTTTTTCTTTTTATTCTGCTGGTTATGGGTGCTTTCGCATCCATGGCACAAAACAGTTATGGATTAAAGATCCTGGGAGGGGTAGCCTTTGTTTTCGGGTTATTGTTTTTTGCAGAATTCATCACAGCACTGAGGAGAAGAGAAAAGGAGGATCTGTTTGCGATCGTTGAACCGCTGTGCCTGTTCATAATATCGTTCCTGTTCGGGCTCAGGGTATTTTATATACACTTCAATTATGTAGAACTCATTTTTGGTGCCGCGGCTTTTGTCCTGGCAATTATTTACCTGCGAAAGATGATGTTTCGTTCCCGGTATTTTCAGTCAAAGAATAAGCTGCTGTCTGCATTCATCATCATTTTTCATTTAAGTATTGTGATGTTTCTTATTTCCCTGGCGCTTGCACCGTTTTTCCCGGTGATTGCTGAACCAATTGGAGTAGGATCCTTTGCCCTATTACTGATTTTCATCATAGGAGGATTCTTAAAAAAGAACTTATTGGTTGAGGGGGAACTTCTTTCTTCGTTCCGGGTGGTCAGGCAATATAAAGGCCATTCTGTTATTCTTATCACACTGCTTGTCATGTTCTCTTTCTATTTTGGATTTAATAGACTCGGAATTCTCCCGGGAATCTATTCAGATGAATACCCCAGGGCTTATTTTGAACTGGTGGATAAAGCCACAACCGGGAATGAGAAACCGGTAAATGGAAAATACAAATACGAGGAGTTTATGGGTAAGTATCGCCAATTCCTGAAACATAACAACATCAAGGCTCAATAGCCGAGCCACCTTAAAATGCTTAATGGTGTGATTCAGAAACGTAAATGGTTTTCTTTTGCTTTGAAGTGCTGACAGAATGTAATCCCAAACCTGGTCGTAACTTGTTGCCCGATTCACTGGAAGCGTTGCCTGGCAGGGATCAAATTATTCTGTATCGGAAAATAGTTACCCGTCTTTTATTCTTATTCCGGTACAAATGAATGAATTCATTTTATCGGTAAGTCAATTATAAATATTCTCCTGATGCTTAGTATTTCCTTGTTCTACAAAATACATATCTATCTCACCTTTATTCTTTGCTTCAATTTTTCCTCGGTGTATGCAGGTAAATTGATCTTTAACTAACTCGTAAGTATGTTGTGAAATATTGATCTTTCCCGGCACGCCTGATTGCTCCATTCTTGCAGCGAGGTTCACCGTATCACCCCAGATATCATACTGGAATTTTTTGATCCCTACCACACCTGCAACAACAGGGCCGGTATGAATGCCGATACGTAATTCAAAAAAAGGATTGTTTGAGGATACTCTGTCCTGTTTTAGTTTTTCAACTGCCTGTTGCATAGAAATGGCTGCTTCTACCACATTATGTGCTGTTGCCGCATTTTTTTCCGGAAGCCCGCCGGCTGCTATATAGGCGTCGCCAATTGTTTTTATTTTTTCCAAACCATATTTTTGAATGATGCCATCAAAAGCACTGAAATAAGTATTGATCTCTTTTACCAGTTCCTGCGCCGTCATTCTTTCTGCAACACTTGTAAATCCTTTGATGTCGCTGAACAATACCGTTACTTCATCAAAAGATTTTGCTGTAGTATATCCTTTCTCTTTTAATTCTTCTGCTACTTCCGAGGGAAGGATATTCAATAAAAGCTCATCTGATTTATTTTTTTCTTTTTGTATGACGTCTTTCTGTCTTTCCACTACAGCTTTTTCTTCCACCACTTCTGCAGTTCTTTCTGTTACGGTGCGTTCCAATATTATTTTTTGCCTTCGCAATGAAGCTGTTCGCCAGCGATAAATAGAATACAATGATGCCGCCAAAAAAATTCCCACCAGTGTTCTGAACCACCAAGTTTCCCACCAGGGCGGATTGATGCGGATGGTTATTGCTTTTTCTGCTTTTGTCCCGTCATTGTTAAAAGCTTTTACCCGGTACACATATTTACCCGGAGGGACATTGAAATAGTATGAATTCTTCTCGCCTCTCGCCTCCCGCCATGTATTGTCATAGTTTTCCAACATGGTAAAATATTTGGTGGCCTCCGGCTCCCGGTAATCAATAGCAGCAAAATTGAAGGCAATATTATTCTGGTTGTATTTTAAATCTAAATCGCTGATCTCTTCAATTTGTTTTTGCAGGAGACTTTCTTTACCGGGCAATACAGGAATGGTATTAATAAAAAGATCAGTAATAATGATTTTAAAATCTGTTTTGACAGCCTGTTCTTCGGGAGAAAAAATATAAAAGCCTTTGTCATGCCCAATAAATAGCTGCCCTTGCTTGTTTTTATATATTCCTTTAGCAATTCCTCCGTAAGACTCCATACTGTTTGGACTTATTCCAAAGCTGCTGCCATAAATGAATGTTTCTTTGGTACGCGGGTTTAGTTTTATAATAGCTGATACCGATTTGAGCCATAAATATTTCGAATTATCTTCAATGATGCCTATAATGTCGAAAGAATTAATTTCAGCCAATGGATCAAAATAACCTGTAAACCTGTCTTCATTTTGGTTGTAACGGAAAAGACCTTTATCTGTTCCTGCCCATAACCTGCCTCCTGAATCCTCGTATAAATTAAATATTCCCAACCCTGCCATGTAGTGTTTAAATGATCCGGTTTCCCTGTTTAAACGATTAATTCCTCCTTCTTCATAACCCCCTACCCATAATACACCTGATCTATCCTCCAAAATAGTTGTTATTTTATTTGTACTGATAGAAGAAGAGTCTTCTACATCTAAATAAAAATATTTAAAAGAACTGTCTTTAGGGTCATAACTGATCAATCCCCGGCCCCATCTGCCAAACCACATTAATCCCTGTTTATCCTGAAAAATAGTAGCGAACCAATTGTCAGCAGAATCTTTTAAATTCAAGCCGTTAGCAATCGTGGAAAATTGTTGAGTAACCGTATTCAGGACTCGAACCCCGTTCAATGTTCCTATCCAAATTATATCTGCCTGGTTTTGAAACAGAGAAAGCACCCGATTATCAGGAAGACTGAATGGATTTGATGGCTCATTTTTGTACTGCTTAATTAAATTCCTGTGCTGATCATATTTGAGTAGCCCATTTCCATCAGTGCCGACCCATAAATATCCTTTCCTATCCTCCAGGAAACTGAGTGCCCGATTAATGGTTGGAATGTTATAAATGGATCTATGGAAAGGATCAACCCGGTATAATAGTCCGCTATTTTGTGTACTTATCCATAAAACACCATCGTGTGATGTGAATCCATTCCAGCAGGTACTGTCCGGAAATCCATTGTCGGATTGGTAATGGGTAATTTTTTTTGTCACCGGATCGTAACGGTTAATACCGGCAGAATGCGTTCCTATCCAGATTGCCCCGGTACTATCCTCGTTGATAAAAGTGATGTGATCATAACTACCAGGTTTCAGTTTGGGCCTGCTTAACTCTTCTGGCTTTGCAGGGTTATAAAGCCGCCTTTCAAAACTTCCTTTTTCACGATCCATGGTATGCAACCCGTCTCCTGCAGTGCCCACCCAAAAAGTTCCTCTGCTATCTTCAAAGATGGCTCTTACCTTATTATTTATTAGACTATGAGGATTTTCCGGATCATTCAGGTAACGGGTAAAAGTTCCAGTGTTCCGATCGAAGCGATTAAGGCCGCCGTCGTTATTGTTCTCCCAGAATAAACCGGTACCAATCCAAAGGGCACCCCGGTGGTCTTCATAAATAGCCCTGACATTATTACTGCTCAAACTTCGCGGATTCCCCGGTTCATTGCGGTAATGGATAAATTTTCCTGTTCTTTCATCAAGCCGATCCAGTCCATTATGCGTACCAACCCAAAGTCTCCCCTGGTGATCCCTTAGAATTGCGGTAACTTTTCCGCTACTCAGGTCATTTGGCACATGCCGGTAGTGCTTAAAGATCCCCGTTACCGGATTTAATTGATCCAAACTTGCCTCACCATATCCCACCCAGATCATTCCTGAATCATCAGCATATACTGTTTCAAGATTGGTTCCACCAAGCGAATTTGGATTTGCGTCATCATGCCTGAAACTGATTATCCTGTTGCCGTCGAAGCGGTAAAGGCAGTGTGCGGCCTGCCCCGAGAACCACATGTATCCATAGGGGTCCTGGGTAATGGCGGAGATATTACCCAGCGGTTTGCCATTAGGGCCTTCAACCAGGTTGAATTTTAGTTCATTGTTTTGGGCTGTTCCATTTTGTAAGATTACCAATGAAAGAATTATTGCAGTTATGGTAATTTTAAATTTCATAAATATTCAACAATGGCAACTATAAAATACTTCCACTGATAAATCAATACGAAATCATTTTATATTTTGTGTCTTCACTTTTTGCGTCAAGTGATTTTATTGATATCATAGGCAAATGACAAAACCCAATGCAGCTTCCTTACTCCACAAAATACATATCTATATCTCCTTTATTCTTTGCTTCAACTTTTCCGCGATACACGCAAGTGAATTGTTCTTTAATCAATTCATGAGTATGTTGTGAAATATTGATCTTTCCCGGCACGCCTGATTGCTCCATTCTTGCAGCGAGGTTCACTGTATCGCCCCAGATATCGCACTGGAATTTTTTTATTCCTACTACACCTTTATAAGTACATTTTATTGCTATTGGATGAACCCTTTTTGAAGGTACATTTATTTTATATCTTCCGAACGACATTATACCAGTTCAATCAAATAGACATAATGGAACAGGCTGAGACTGTTTGGAATGGGTGTAGACGTACCCATAATTCCGGACGATTAGTAAATAGAGTTTTCTAGGTCTTTGCTGGTATTCAAGTTGCGAACGCTTACAACAATAGATTTTTTCACCAACAACGGCGATGGAGTGATCGCCCTGACGAGTGAGAAACATCGATTATTGATTCTAAATTTTACGAAATAGGAGAGATAAAGTTTCATGTTTTTTCATCAGTTGAAGTAGTAGCGGAAGTGCTGTTCCGTTCCATGGAAGTTATGATGCGATTCGTGACGGTCAATTATTTTGCAATTCATGCACGAATGAACAAGCAACTGTTTATGGAAGTGAACAAGTCGTTTTTCACGGACTCTCTAATGGCCCTAAGTCAACTATAACTTTTAACGTAAATATTCCAGGGACGATTAAGGCAGTAGGCGAGAGTGGCAGGCAGTACACTATAAACGAACACTTAGTGTATCAAGAAAGTAACTTTTCCAATGGTGTATTTACAACTAAATTAGTAAGTACCATTCGTTGGATCACTGTAGGCGGAAGTAATAATTTCATAGTTACCGAAACCTTTTATATCAAGGTTGATGCCGCAGAAAATACCACTGTTATAAGAGACCCCGTTAGCGGATTCCACTGTCAGTAATTACCAATAGTATGAGTCAACCTAACAGCGGATGATTTCTATTTTTTTAAGATAAAGAAAGTTTTAAACCGGTACCGAGTGGTGCATTATAATTACAGCGGTAAAATGTATATATAAATAGGATTGTTAAGAAAACCAAGAATTCCTATGTTTTACAACCTCTAAAAGTGGATCTTTATGGAACATTTAAAGAAAAAAGAAGAATTTATTGTTGAATACATCAACGCTTTATTTCAAACTGTATAGTCAGATGAAACTTCAGCTTTCATTTTTTTTATTTGTTCTTTTACTCGCATTTGTAAAATCAGGTCCCGTATTTTGCCAGCAAAGTATCTTCAACAAAGTGATTCCGTCCGACGGCAAAAATTTCACACATGTAACCGGAATCACTCAGGATGTAGAGGGATATATGTGGTTTGCCACGAAAAAAGGGCTTTACCGCTATGACGGATATACAATGATTTCCTATAAAAACAATTCATTAAACCCGAATTCATTGGTAAGTAATCTTCTGGAATCTATCTGTGCTGATTCCAGCGGCATGATTTGGATTGGCACATTTGGGGCAGGGCTTGAGCGGTTCGATCCCTTGACAGGAATTTTTACCCACAATCACCACGACCCTAAAGACCCTGCAAGCCTGAGCAATGATACCGTTACACAAGTTCTGCAAGACCACCAGGGAATACTTTGGGTAGGAACACATGGTGGTCTTGATCGTTTTGATTTGCGAACAGGAAAATTTATACATTATCGCCATAATGCAAATGATATAACCAGCATTAGCAACAACCAGGTGCGTGCATTGTATGAAGATCATCATGGAACTCTTTGGGTTGGAACCGGAAGTCCATATCCAGGTGACGGAGGAGGACCCGAGGACGGAGGATTGAATCGTTTGAACAAAGTGACCGGCACATTTACCCGCTACCTGCATGATCCAAACAATATCCATAGCTTGATAAACAATAAGGTGAGGGCAATTTTCGAGGATAATCAAAATGTTTTGTGGATTGGTACTGCAAGCAACGGATTGCATAAGATGAATACGCAGGGTACTTTTGAACGGATTTTTTATGACGCGGCACATCCTGAAAAGTTAAGCGGACCACCATTTCGAAAAGAATCCCCTATATACGAACACATTACTTTTATTACCCAGGATGCTGCAGGAGGCTATTGGATTGGAACTTCAGATTCAGGACTTAATTACTATGACCCCAGAACTGGAAAGATTGTTCATTATAAGGAAACCGAAAATTCTTCTGTCGAATTTAGTGACTACGGCGCCTGGTGGGCATTTACATCCCGAGATGGAATTCTTTGGATCGGCACCGGCCAGGGAAATCTTTATCGGGTTGATCCTTTTCGGTGGAATATTCCGCACTACGATTCTCCGTGTTGTGTTATTCAATCTTTTTATGAGGAATCTCCCAGCATTCTCTGGATTGGTACAGAGGAAGGACTTTTTCGTAAAGACTTAACTACGGGAAATGTAAAGCGATATGTGCACGATCCACTAAATCCGGCTTCCCTGGGAAATAATTATATCCAACATATTTTTAAAGATCGTCAGGATAATATTTGGTTCGGGACACACGGCGGATTAGATCTTTTAAATAGGGACAAGGAAACCTTTACACATTATCGGCACGATCCTAAAAACAGCAGCAGTTTAAGTAGCGACAATCTTGGTTTCATATACGAGGATCCTCAAGCAAATCTTTGGATAGCGACAGGAAGAGGATTGAACCTGATGGATCGCAAAACGGGTACGTTTACTTCGTATTTTTTTGATTCTGAGCATACCCCTTACTCTGGGAGGAATAACAATACTTACATGCTACAAGACAGGCAGGGAAAATTTTGGGTAGGCTCATGGGCTGGCTTGCATTTGTTGAACCCGCAAAACGGAAAATTTAAAGATTATCTGAAAGGAATTAGTATTTACAACATTTGCGAAGATGCGCAGGGTGACCTCTGGGTGGGAGGCAGTAATGGGCTTTATTTATATAACCGCAATTCCGATGCGTTTACCCGTTTTGTTGATCTTAGTTCTCTCACGGATATAAACGAAGCGATAAGTATTGTGGAAGATAAGCAAAGAAATTTATGGATATGTTTTACTGACGGACTGATAAGACTAAATCCTCAGCGAAACGAGACCAGTACGTACGATACGAAGAACGGAGTAAACGATTTAACTTTAACCTATTCTCACACAGGATCGCAAGGCAAATTGTATTTTAGTAACCGGTCAGGTTATTTTGCTTTCTTCCCTGATCAACTTACCAGCAACTTTAAACCTCCGGAAATTGTAATTACCTCTTTCCGCCTCGGTAATGAAGTAGTAAAACCCGGAAAACAAAGTCCTTTAAAGGAGTCGCTTTTAAATGTAAAGAAGATTCAATTGCATCATAATCAGAATATTTTCTCCTTGGACTTTGCTGCTTTTGATTATAGCAATCCGCAAGGTAATCGTCATCTCTACATGTTGGAAAACTATGACAATTCCTGGCATCAGGCCGGTTCAGAGCGAAGAGCTTACTACTTCAACGTTCCGCCGGGTAAATATACATTCCGGGCAAAGGCAGCAAATAGTAACGGTATATGGGCCGAGAAGAAAATTGATATTATTATTATGCCTCCATGGTGGCGCACATGGTGGGCTTACTGTATTTACGGATTGTTGTTAGCAGCCACAGTTTTTGCAACTTATCGTTTCCAGAAACAGCGTATCGTGCTGGCTGAACGCCAAAGAAATCAAAAAAGAGAGCTGGCACATGCAAAAGAAATTGAAAAGGCTTATGCAGAATTGAAGGCCACACAGGCACAACTTATCCAATCCGAAAAGATGGCATCCCTTGGTGAGCTTACTGCAGGCATTGCTCATGAAATACAGAATCCAGTGAATTTTGTAAATAATTTTGCCGAAGTAAATACAGAGCTTCTGGAAGAAATGAAAACTGAATTGAAAGCCGGTAATAGCGAGGAGGCTATTGCTATTGCAAACGATATTGTGGAAAATGAACAAAAAATAATTCACCACGGAAAAAGGGCCGATGCCATTGTAAAAGGCATGCTGCAACACAGCCGCAGTAGCGGCGGTATAAAACAACCTACAAATATCAATATGTTGGTAGGTGAATATTTGAGATTAGCCTATCATGGATTAAGGGCAAAGGATAAATCATTTAATGCAACCATGAAAACTGATTTTGATGAAAGCATTGGCAACATCGATATCATTCCGCAGGATATCGGCAGAGCAGTTCTTAATTTAATTACCAATGCATTTTATGCAGTAACACAAAAAAAGAAATCAGAACTTGTAGGTTATGAACCAATAGTTTCCGTAAGTACAAAAAAGAGTAATGGTAAGGTTGAAATCAAAGTAAGAGATAACGGCAATGGCATTTCAAGAAAAGTATTGGATAAAATATTTCAACCTTTCTTTACTACCAAGCCGACAGGACAAGGAACGGGACTCGGTTTATCTTTGAGCTATGATATTGTAAAAGCACACGGAGGGGAAATAAATGCGGAAACAAAGGAAGGTGAAGGTGCTGAATTTATAATACTGTTACCCGGATAAGATAAACAAACCAGTCAACTGGAAAATCCAAACAGCAATAATTCAAATGCCTTTTGCCCATCCTTATCCATTAATGTATGTCAGCGTGGCTCTAAAGGATGGTGTCAAAAGAGCCCTGAACATAGCTTATTAATATTTTAGTGAATATAACCATAAATGCTAAAAGGGTTTTTATCTTTATTTCACTCCTCCCTATCCAAAAAATCCGAATGAAAGGCTTAAAACGGTACGGAGTACATTCCAGGTGCTAGTTGTCGGGCAATAACATGATTTCTTTAGGGACAAATGCGGAGCGGTGAAAAGCCTTTTGGGTATTATTTCTTGCCCTTTAAACCGAGTGAATCCCGGCAGAAAATCATTAATGAAAGACGGGTTGCAATATGGTCGGCACTGATGCATCGCTGCAAACGGAGCATGACATTTATAGTTGTACATTGGGAATGATTAGTGGACTAAGGGGAACAGAGGATTAAAATATTTAATTATGAAGCGATACAAAGTAGGTATAATAGGGTATGGTTGGGTAGCCACGGCGCATATTCAAGCCATCAATGCGACATCAAACGCCCAGGTGACCGCTATTTATTCTTCCCGCTCCCTTGATGATGCAGAAGAAAGTAAACGATGGAAGACACCAATAAAGACTTATACTGATCTGAACGCAATGTTATCCGATAAGGACCTGGATATCGTTTCCATTTGCAGCTATCCTTACCAGCATAAGGACCATTCAATCGCTGCCGCAGCAGCGGGCAAACACCTGATCATAGAAAAGCCATTAGCCCTTTCAAAAAAAGATGGTGAGGACATAAAAGCAGCTGTAGAAAAAGCCAATGTAAAAACCTGTTTTTGTTTTGAATGCCGCTATTCCAGTCAATTTCTTGCTACCAAAGCACTCGTGGATGAAGGCTTGCTGGGAGAGTTGCACTACGGCGAAATTGATTACTATCATGGCATTGGCCCCTGGTACAGTCCCTACCGTTGGAATATTCGCAAAGACGCAGGCGGCAGTTCGCTGCTGACGGCCGGGTGTCATGCCATGGATGCTCTGTTGCTGTTGATGGGCACGGATGTGACCGAAGTGACCAGCTACCAGGCAAAATCGAAAAGCCGGTTCTTTGAACCTTATGAATATGCCACTACCAGCGTGACTATTCTCAAGTTCGCCAGTGGCCGGGTTGGCAAATGCGCTTCCATTATCGATTGCCTGCAGCCCTACTATTTCCATACACATCTTTGTGGTAGTGAAGGCAGCTTGCTGGATAATAAATTTCATTCAATGAAACTGCAAACCAACCGGAATGCATGGAGCACGCTGGCCACAAAGATGCTGGATTCCGGCGACGTCTCTGACCACCCATATCAACGGCAGTTTCAGACATTCTTTGATTCCATGGAAAAGGACGTCCAGATGCCCCTGACAAGCTTAAGTGACGCTCTTATAACCCACAAGATCATTTTTGCAGCGGATGCATCGGCACATTCCGGCAAGCCTGTACAGCTATAGCAAGCAAAACTTAATAAATCATTTTATATATTTGTCTTCTCATAATCTTACCCTGCCGGTTGACTATAACCAGCATCCTGCTCAAGGCCCCTAGTTCAAATACATAGACACCTTTTCTGTAGCTATTTTCCCGCTTAAAGAGCGAAGTACGACTGTATACTAATCCCAACTTAGTTGAAGATTGGCAGGCCGTCATGTGAAGACCATCAAAGCGCATCCAGAAATAGATATATATATGGCAAACAACAACCGGAGATTTACTTTGCAAGGATTTGTTTTAACCCTGATCCTCGCATCATTGGCGTTAATAATGGCCTTTGTCCTTGCTGGTGTAATCAGTGAGAATGAGTCGATAGTCCTGTTTTCATTGACGCTCCTGGCACTATTATTTTTTCTGATAGTGAGGAGGTTGAAATAGGGACGAACGCCAGTAGTGCTGGAATTTAATCCTGTTCAGCAGGGAAAAGTCGTTAAAACGGGCGCCTGACGTGGCCCAACGGGAGGTTGAATTATTTTTTTGTTGCAGGCATTGAGGCTGCGTTGTTAAAGTGAATTTCAGTTACCTGCATCAAAGGCTCCTTCGCTTTAGCGGCGCTATTCCTGAATACAAAATATATATTGTGCATTCCATCAACTGGAGCGATCTTGGCCATCGCATGCCTCGCGAGTAATTGCTGCAGCATGCCGAAATCAAACTCAGGCGCGGATTCCTTTTTGGAAGTAGTATCCGGTTTGGCTGAGGTAGACTTAGCAGGTTTGGCCTTGCCACCCATCATTTCCATTATTCTCGCAAAATCCAGCTCTTTTGATTCAACCATTTCTGTTTTACCAATCAATTTTCCATCTGGTGAATCCAGGTGTACCTCGATAGACCCTCCAATGTTACCATTACTGGGTGTGGCTTCCACCAGGAATTCAATTTGCTTTATACCGGCCAGGTCAATATTTTGATAACCGAGATATGAATTATCTCCCAGCAAGGAAAATGAAATGTAGGGAGTTGTCAGCAGTTGAGTGTTTTTCTGCTCATCTGCCCTTTGAGGCTCTACCAAAGAACTGCGTAACGCAACAATACTTTCTGAAGAAATGGGGTCAACGCCATTTGCACCTTTATCTTTATAAGCGGCCCTTAAAAGGTATCCGCCTTTTCCATTTTCACCGGCGGGTATTTTACCAACATAAGTCCCTTTCAACGGTAAGCTTTTTTCACGCCTGGGTTCCTGCGCAACGCTGAGAATATACCTTACCATTGTTTCTGCATCTTTTTGTGAAATATTGGGATGTGCAGCCATTGCATGTTCTCCCCAAACGCCTGAACCGCCTGTAATTACTTTTTCAGCCAGTTTATGAAGAGCTGTTGGGTCACTCTTGTATTTTGTAGCAACTGCAATAAAACTTGGGCCAACAGATGTTTTGTCGGGAATATGACAAGACCTGCAATCGCTTCTATTCATCAAATACAATCCCGCGGCAAACCCGGTTCGATCATCCGCCGAGCGATGATGCTGAGCAATTTCAATCAGGTCAAACCCTTGAGGGATATAATCAAAATTTATCGCAACGAGCGTTGGCGGTATCGTGCCATTTGCAACCTTACCGTCTTCTTTATCGCTTACATCAATGGAATATTCTATCGATCTATTAGGGAAGAAAAATGTTTTGTTGCCGTTCAAAACCGATACTGATACAGAAGGAGGTTCATTGCCCGCAGAAAGTTGTAACGATTTGCTGTTTTTTTCGCCTTTCGTATCGGTAACAGTAAGTGTTGCCGTATATTTTCCGGGTTTATCAAGCGTGAAAGCCGGATCAGGTTCGGTTACTGTTTTATCAAAGCCATTGCCGGTGACCTTCCATTCAAATTTTAAGGCATTCCTGTCATAGGTATCGTAGTCAATAGTTCCTTTCGATGAAAGGTTTACCCGGAAAGGAACCGCGCCTGCCGTTTTATCGGCGGAGGCTTCAACACTGGGTTTCCTGTTGCCGCCGTTATACTCAATGCGCACCAAAGCGGAATTTGCATTGCCTTTGAACCAGGCTGAACCATATTCAAGAAAATACAAATCGCCTTCTGGTCCAAACTGCATATCAATAACGCTGCTAAAGTTTTCATGGGGCAGTATTTGTTCCATTGATTTGTAGTTGCCATCTTTATCCATTGTTACCGCCATCAGCCACCCGCGCATGAAGTCGGTGATCAGCCATTTGTCTTCAAAATAAGAGGGCCATGTCCGCGTAGCATTTGTAAAATTGGCTTCATGAAAAACCGGGCCCCCGACAGCACTGCGGCCTGAACTGCCTACCAAAGAAAAACTATCTGAAGTTCCATAAGGATACCAGATAAACGCCTTTTGAGCAGGCGGTAATTCTTTCAATCCCGTATTATTTGGAGAATTATTTGTTGGATGTTCCGGGTTAAATTTTTCTCCGTAGGTGCTATCTGAATAATTGTACTTTACATACGGTTTGTTATCACCAATAAAATAAGGCCAGCCAAAAAAACCGGCCTTGCGCGCCTGGTTGAACTCATCATAACCACGCGGGCCGTACACCGAATCTGCCGAAGCATCAGGGCCAACTTCGCCCCAATACACATAACCTGTTTTGCTGTCAACAGTAACACGCCAGGGATTTCTATCACCCATAACATAAATCTCCGGCTTTGTCTGCGCTGCTCCTTTCGCAAATAAATTTCCGTTGGGAATCGAATAGGAGCCATCATCTTCAGGATGTATTCGCAGGATCTTTCCACGCAAATCATTAGTGCTTCCCGAGCCCCTTTGATCATCCCAACTGCTTCTGCCGGGTCTTTCATCATAGGAAGCCGTCCCCGACGCGGGGTTGGCTGTATTGTTCCCGACAGTCATATAAAGATTGCCTTGTTCATCAAACGCCATTCCTCCACCCGTGTGGCAGCACACTTCTCTTTGCGTGGGAACTTCAAGCAAGATTTTTTTTGTAGAGCCATACAATGAATCGCCATGCAGCTCCCATCTTGCCAACACATGCTTTGTATCCGCCGGATCGGCATAGTACATATATATCCAGTGATTCTTTGCAAAGTGGGGATGCACAATAATGCCCATTAAACCTTCTTCTGCTTCACTTACCACACCTTCTTTGCTGGTGTATTTTGTATTCACAGGAATGGTTGTGACGGTCTTTACCTCGTTTGTTTTTGTATTAAATGTTTTTACAGCCCCTTTTCGCTCAACAATTAACACACGGCCCTCGCTTGTAAATGTCATGGCCATTGGCTCATCAAAACCTTGTGTCAGCACGACTTTCGTGAAGCGGTTGTCCTCAGGTTTTTGGTTCGTTCCTGATGATTCGTTCTGCCTGCAGGAAACTAATGTTAGCGTAAGCACTACAAGTGCTAAATATGAAGGATGCAGTAGCTTTAATAAAAAGTTGAGCATATTGACAATTTATAAAGAAAAATACCTTGCTATTGGGCAGCAATCTAATCGTAATAAATAAAGTCGCCGCCCCCGCAGAATCTGGTTTGCGACAAACACAATTTTTGTTCAACTGATAAATAAAATGTTTCTATGACTCAAAAGGATACAGATATGACATTCGATACCTGTTGCCCATAATCGTTTTTTGTGGATTACCTTGTGCTCTAAAGGTATAAATGTTTTAATTTCAATAGTAGCTGATTTTAATCCGACGTACCTGAATCTTTAGAAAGCATTTGAATTATGAAACTCTACGTTGTCAGTATCACTTGTCTCTTGATTTTTTGTTTAGGTTGCCGGCAGAAAGCAATACCGGGTGAAGACTCAGTGATCGCCAGCGGCCAGATGCCGGGGGTTGCTGTTGATAAGCGCGGAAATGTTCACGTCGTATATGGATCGGGAGATAGTCTGATGTATACTTATTCAGGAGACCAGGGAAAAACATTTGTACCGGGGTCATTAATTTATATCATTCCAAAATTAACAGCTTCCCATACAAGGGGGCCACAGGTTGCAATAACTGAAACCGGACTGGCTGTGATAGCTTGTAACGAACCGGGAGATATTTTTTCGTTTGTCAAACGTGAGGGAAGTTGGGTTAAGAGCACCAGGGTAAATGATGTGGATACAGTTGCAAAAGAAAATTTCACAGCACTTTCTGCCGATGGAAACAATCTTTTTGCTGTATGGCTCGATCTACGCGACAGGCATAACAAGATTTTTGGCGCCAAATCCAGTGATGGGGGAAGTACATGGTCAAAAAATCTTTTCGTTTATGCTTCACCTGATACGACAGTGTGTGAATGTTGTAAGCCTTCTGTTGTTATCAAAGGAAGCAACGTGTTTGTAATGTTCCGTAATTGGCTTAATGGAAACAGGGATCTATATTTAATTCGTTCCACGAACGGTGGTGGCACATTTGGCCAGGCAGAGAAATTAGGTTTTGCGAGCTGGCCGTTAAAAGGGTGTCCTATGGATGGTGGATCTATTGTTGTAGATGACAATGGAAATCCCAAAACGGTTTGGAATAGACAAGGGATTATTTATGCCTGCGATCCGGGAAAGCAGGAAAGAGCAATAGGTAAGGGCAGAAATTGTACGCTTGAAACATTGAATGGCCGGGAAGTTTATGCCTGGGTTGAAGACAAAGAGGTATTTATTGGTGAACTGGAGGGAAAGAAGCAACTTTTAGGGCAGGGGAAGCTCCCGGTGATTAAAGCAATAGGCAATAATAAAATTATTTGTTTGTGGGAAACGGAAGGGAAAATTCATAAGTCAATTTTTTACCTTTAACGATTGTAAACTATTAAAACGTTTAGTGGCCTGTATGTTCTTCTTGTTTCGTTTCAACCAGGTCCATATTGCATTTTGAACATTTGCCCGGGTTATCACTCGTTACGTCCGGATGCATGGAACAACTATATTTCTTTACCGTTTCCATTTTCATTTTTTCCTTCGGTGATAAAATAAGATCATTGTCGCATTTTGAGCATTTGCCGGCTTTGCTGCTGGTAACATCTGTATGAATCGGGCAAACATAATTTTTTGTCACATCAGTTTTCATCTGTTCTTTGGGAGAAAGTTCCAGCTTCATACCGCATTTGGGGCAATGACCGGGTTTGGTCTTGTTAATTTCAGAGTGGGTGGGACAGGAATACAGCTTTACATGTTGTGCGGAGTCCTTCTTACCCGCTTTTTCCTGGGCAAAAAGAGAAGTAGCCAAAATGGAAAATGCAGCCATCAACAATATTTTAATAGATTTCATTTTTGAGTATTTTGATGTACCGAATTAAATAAAGAGATATAAAAATATAAGTGGCGTTCCGAACAGGAAATGATTTGCATCAGTCGTGACCTTGATCTAATCCCGGTTTTCTTTCCGGGTTGCTGTTCCGGGGCAAAAGCGGCGATAGCTGCATTATACTTTGGTAGAAATGAACTATTATAAAATAATTTGAAAAAAAACTTGGACAAAACAACATTCTATCGTAATATTGCGATGAATATGGGCGCTACGAAGTCATACGAGTTCAGTCTCAGGGAGAATAAATTGGCCAAATATGCCAAGGCCTTGGGCCATCCTGCCAGGATAGCGATCTTGAAATTTTTAGCGTCAAAAGCGAGCTGCCAGTGTGGCGACATCGTCGACGAGTTACCGTTATCCCAAAGTACAGTATCGCAGCATCTGAAGGAATTAAAAGATGCCGGGTTAATTAAAGGGGAAATTGAGGGCACAAAAGTTTGTTATTGTATTGATGAAAAGGAGTGGAAAGCGGCACAGGTCTGGATCAACCAATTGTTTGAAAGCTATAAGAGTTGTGGGGGACCGTGCTGACATTTTTTTTGCCCTAATTCATCGGTATATTACGATAAAATTAAAACTTAAATAAAATGGAAACACAAGTAAAGAGCATGGTCAGGCAAAAATATTCTGAAATTGCTTTACAAGACAAAGAGTCAAATCAAAGTTCATGCTGCGGTTCCGGCTGCTGCAGTACAGACGCATCAAACATCATGACGGACGACTACAGTAAGTTGGAGGGCTATAACCCTGATGCAGATTTAGGGTTAGGCTGCGGCTTGCCGACTCAATTTGCGAAAATAAAGACGGGCGATGTTGTTATCGATCTGGGCAGCGGTGCCGGCAATGACGCATTTATTGCCAGGCATGAAACCGGGGAAACCGGGAAAGTAATAGGCATTGACTTTACACCAGCAATGATTTCCAGGGCGAGAAAGAATGCAGAAGTAAGAGGCTTTAATAATGTCGAGTTCAGGCAGGGGGATATCGAAGAAATCCCTGTTTCAGCGGATACGGCTGATGTGATCGTTAGCAATTGTGTCTTGAATCTTGTGCCTGATAAAGATGCGGTTATTAAAGAAATCTTCAGAGTCTTAAAGCCAGGGGGACATTTTTCTATTTCGGACATTGTTTTGGAAGGAGAGTTACCAAAGGAGATTAAAGAAGCTGCTGAAATGTATGCTGGCTGTGTGGCGGGCGCTATTCAAAAGAAAACTTACCTGGAAATGATAGCGGATAATGGTTTCACGAATATAGCTGTTCAGAAAGATAAACAAATCGTTGTGCCTGACGACGTTTTGAAACAGTATTTGACAAAAGAAAAACTTGAATTGTTCAAACAATCGGGTACGGGAATAAGAAGTGTTACGGTTTATGCAGAGAAACCGATTGGAGAAAAAACACCTTGTTGCGGTCCTGGCTGTTGTAACTGACAATTCGATTATCTTCCCGACCGTTATGTAAAGATTAAAAAGACAAATGAAAAAGATCCTTGTGTTGTGCACCGGCAACAGTTGCCGGAGCCAGATGGCGGAGGGTTATCTGAAGCATTTCGCAGGTAACAAAGCGGAAGTCTATAGCGCAGGTGTGGAGCGGCATGGCGTAAATCCCAGGGCAATTGAAATCATGAAAGAAGACAACATTGATATATCCAAGCACACATCTAACAATGTGAACGAATACAGGGACATCAATTTTGATTACGTTATTACGGTTTGTGATAATGCTAAAGAAAGATGTCCATATTTTCCATCCCGGGCAAAAAAATTTCATCACGACTTTCCGGATCCTGCAAAAGCCACCGGCAACGACACGCAGGTCATTCATCAATTCAGAGACGTCAGGAATAAGATTAAAGAATACTGTAAGGAATTTGTTTCCGCAAATCTCTAAGAGCAATAGGTTTAAAAGTTTATCATATTCTTTCGCAAAAATAAAGGACCACCCCGAAAGAGGTGGTCCTATGTGGCCTTTACGCTTTACTTACTGCCTGTACAAATTGGAATGGGGCAGCATTTATCGTCTGTCGGACAGGTTTTCATGTCACAACACTTGTCCTTACTGCATTCGATTTTGGCTTTTTTCCTGGCTTTCTTTTTTCCGCCGTTGGCATTAACAGCCGGTGAAACCATAAGGGCAATAGCCAGCATCCCTAAAAATATTTTTTTCATTTTTAAGTATTTTGTCGTTTTTAAAAAATGATTCGAATCGAATTAGGAAAGTGCTTCAGGAGGGTGCCAACATTTACCCGGTTGGGTCAAAATCGTGTTGTCGTCGAATAAACGAGGTTTGATCTTCCTGGGAGCTAACATATTTGAAGCGGAATAGAAATTCTCGACTAAATAACAGCAACTACCCATGGCGCATGGAACAAAGGGGTTACAGCCTTGATTGCTGCAGTCGTCTTCTTTATCAGTATCTTTTGATTTGGGACATTTATTGTGACAGGAGGTTTGTTGTTCAACCTTCTTAACATGTAACAGGGGCTGCACATTCAGGAAACAGAATAATACTACGGAGGAAGCGCAAAATATGTAAGCACCAATTTTCACTACTTTTAAAGATACTATTCATTTTCGGGAAATAAAAAGTATACAGAATCTGGAAATTAATTCCAACCAGAGAACCGGGACGCCACTAATTAATGTAGAATTATTCCCACATTTTTTGAGGGGAAGTTCTTTAACGCTTATTTAGCATGTACACATGGTCAGTCCATAAGCTATTTAACCTCATAATTTTCAAGTTTTAGTCTGGATGTCCTTCCATTAAGGGATAGCATTGCGTCACAGTGATTAGCCCTTGGTTTTCCCCGCCTTTTGTTGCTTAGAACCGCGGTTTTGGTAGCATTTTTGAACCCCATACAGGAGGGACATTCAAAATACGGATATGAAAAGGGGCAGAAAATGGTTTAATTTTTTTTTCCACACGCGCAGGGGCTGGATATTATTTTCAATCATCGTCGCGCTGATCATTTTTCGATTATTTCTTCCCTTGATTGTAAAACACCAGGTCAATAAAGTTTTAAACCGGATACCCGGGTATCACGGCCACGTTGAGGATATTGATATCGCATTGATTCGCGGAGCTTACGTTATTAATGGGCTGTATTTATATAAAAATGGACATAAGAAGCCGATGCTTTATTTTCCTGCAACGGATATTTCGATTGAATGGAAATCCCTTTTCAAGGGCAGGGTCGTCAGTGAAATTGAAATGTATAATCCTGAATTCAATTATTATGTCACCCGCAACAAACTCGCACCGTCGCAACAACCTAAAGGAGATGATTGGGTCGATGCATTACACAAACTCGTACCAATAAAAATTAACCGGTACACTGTGACAAACGGAAAGTTTTTGTATGCCGATATCGTTGAGAGCCCCGATATTAACCTGGCTATACGCAAAATAAACCTTGTCGCCACCAACCTGAGTAATGTAGACGATAAGTCAAAGGCGTTGCCTTCTGATGTGAAAATTAATGCCGTTTCATTTGGAGAAGGTAAGCTGAACGTAACAGGCCGTTTGAATGTTCTGAAAAAAATACCGGATATGGATGTCAATGTTGCTCTCCAGAAATCCAATGTGACCGCCTTAAATACTTTTTCACTGGCGACAGCGGGGTTTGATTTTGAAAAAGGCCAGTTTGAATTGTACAGTGAATTTGCGATTAATAATGGCTACCTGAACGGTTACGCTAAGCCGATGTTTCATAATATAAAAATTCCCGATCCACCCGGTAAGCCCAATAGCTCAATAATAAAGCGTTTGTGGGAAGGGGTTATCACATTTTTTGGTTTTGTGCTAAAAAACAAACCAAAGGATTCGTTTGCAACCAAGATTCCTATCGAAGGTAATTTGAATGACCCGGATATCAAACTGTGGAAACTTATAACAAATATTTTCGTTAATGGGTTTATTCGGCCTTTTAGAAACGAGGTGGATAACGACATTCAGTTCAGTGACGCTTCACATACGCGCCGCAACAAGAAAACTTAGAAGCCAGTTACACTAAAAAGAGTTTGGTGAACCGCGGGTACGACCTCAACGATCGATTTGAGACGTAATGTTGTGGGCTGACAGTTGTTCCCGCAAAAGCTGCAGAGTCGTCATTGCATGTAAACTCTTTTGACCCGCCGGTTTATGTCAATTGTTTGTATATTTATTGTTCTTCAAAGTTGATGCAAATCTAAAATTATAGCAAAATGAAAAAGCTGTTATTTTTTTTAATGGTCAGCCAATGCACTGTTAGCCTAGGTGTATTTTCGCAAAGTGGTGTAGGCGTAAAGAATGGAATGACCGCTCCCAATTTCACAGGGAAAACCCAGAATGGCGAGATGATTACCCTGGACCAATATAAGGGACGGAAAGTTGTGCTTTATTTTTATCCAAAGGATGATACGCCCGGGTGTACAGCTGAAGCCTGTAGTATTCGTGATAATTATGATTCATTGACCAAAGCAGGATATACTATTCTTGGTGTGAGTACCGATGATGAGCGTTCGCATAAGAATTTTAAGGCGAAGTATAGTCTTCCATTTACCCTTATTGCTGACACGGACACTTCAATCACCAAAACATATGGAGTTTGGGTAGAAAAGGAAAGGAATGGCCAGAAGTATTGGGGAACGGAGCGAACCACATTTATCATTGATGAAAAGGGGATGGTCGTAAATGTGATTGATAAAATAGATCCGAAAGAACATGTACAGAAAGTGTTGACTTACCAACCGGCCAGTAAATAGATGAACCAGGTGCTAATGCGGTGAATATAGCCAATTACCACATCTTCGTACAAATCGCCCGTCCGAGCAAGAGCTGTATATCTCTTGCCGTTAAACGGGCTCGTCGATCACGAGCTATCTCAGTTGCGCGGATGATTCAGGTCATAACTGACAAACAGCTTTGATGCTAAGATATGCAGAGCACGGAAAAAAGATTTCATAACTATTAAATGGGTGATGGGCGGATGAACCACATAACATAGGAACATAGAAAAAACACGTAGTCTATGCGTCCGCTAAAATGGACTATGCCCTATCCCGTATCATGTACGGGACAAGTTGTGGTTCAAAAGCATTAGCGAAACCCCGGCAAATTAATCGGGCAATTTGAACGCCATTACATATCCCGCCGGCGATTCTTTGTTTCCCGCAACCGATACAGCGATATATTGTTTTCCATTGCTGCTGTATGTGCACGGGGTAGAAGATGCAAATCCTGGGAGTGTCGTTTCCCACAGCAATTTGCCGGTTGCTTTATCAAACGCCTGGAATTTGCGGTCTCTTGATCCTCCAAGGAAGACAAGGCCACCAGCTGTCACTATTGCTCCCGGTGAACCTGTAGCACCAGTGATTGGCTCACCTTTTTTTTGTAATTCAGGATGATTCCCTACAGGTATGGTCCATTCATATTCGCCGGTATTAAGATTAATTGCATTAAGAGTGCCCCATGGTGGTTTAATAGCCGGACGGTCTTCGGCATCTCTTAATTGCCCATAGGCCGTTATATTCAGATATGTAGTACCTGTATCCACCTTTTCTTTTTCGCCTTTAACTTCTATGTTTGATAGCCTGTTGTTCCGTATTTCAACAAGATCCCTTTCTGATTGCAATACCCGCTGGTCGGTTTTTTCGAACAGGTAGTCAATAATTCCCTCTTCATGACCCTTTAAAACAGCAGCAAAGGGTGGCATCTTTCCGCCGCCTTGCCGGATTTTATTTAAGGCGGCGGTTTCAGACATTCTTTTTTTAAGATCAATCAATGATGGATAAACGGGTTCATCACCTGATCTATTCGCTTTATGACAACTGGCGCAATAGGTGGTATAGATTTTTTTTCCATCGTCATGCGCGGAAATGCCGGGGGAATTAGCTGCTTCAAATTTTTGAAGCAAATCAATTTCCGGCGATTCATTTGACTTTAAATAAATGATATTCGTTTCCGGATCGAAAGCTGCGCCACCCCATTCTGATCCGCCAATTGTACCAGGCAGATTCCAGGTTCCTTTAACTGACGGAGGGGTAAACAATCCTTCATATCTTGAGCCGTTAAACAATTTGACCAATGAATCGTGTGATGCTGTTGAAAAATCAGAAAGATCATCTACGGTCATGGACTGGCGGGCATATGGTTTTGGTTTTAAAGGAAAGGGTTGAGTGGGCCAGGCATGTTCGCCGGGGACATCAGAGGCAGGTACCGGGCGTTCTTCAATCGGAAACAAAGACTCACCGGTTTCACGATTCAACACATACAAAAAACCAATCTTTGATGTTTGCGCTACTGCATCAATTTTTTTTCCATCCCTTTCAACAGTAACAAGATTGGGAGGTGCCGGCAAATCGTAATCCCACAAATCATGGTGAATGGTTTGAAAATGCCAGATATGTTTGCCGGTTTGCGCGTCAAGGGCCACGACGCAATTTCCAAACAGGTTTTTTCCAATTCGATCATAGCCATAAAAATCATATGAAGGAGACCCGGTGCCAAAAAATACCATTCCTCTTTTTTCATCCACACTCATACCGCCCCAGCAATTCGCACCTCCGGCATATTTCCAGGCATCCTTTGGCCAGGTCTCATATCCCAATTCGCCTGGTTTTGGTACGGTATGAAACGTCCATTCTAATTTACCGGTCCGGGCATTGTAAGCGCGTACGTAACCTGGCTGCGCGCCATATAATTCCGAAACTTCGTTCCCGATTATTAATAAGTCTTTGTAGACGATGCCGGGTGATGTAGGCTTTACAGAGATTTTTTCAGGATCATCTCTTATGCCCACATTCATGCTTACCTTTCCATTTTTCCCAAACTCAGTGATCAGCTTCCCTGTTTTGGCATTCAAGGCAAAAAGATTATCGCCCCCGGTGAATAAAATTCTTTTATCGTTTCCGTCTTCCCAATAAGTGACGCCGCGAAAAGATCCTCCCCCCGGTCCGCCATCAAATGGGTCAAATGACCATATTTTTTTCCCACTATCTGCATTGAGCGCATAAATGCGGTGACGCGCCGAAGCAACATACATAATGCCATCAATAATGATCGGATTGCATTGACTGCCTCCAAATCGTGAACCTTCAGCCGCATCTTCCGGATTAAATATCCAGGCCTGTTTCAACTGGTGCACATTTTCTTTATTTATTTCCTTCAAAGGCGAATAGCTGCTGCTTTCTGCATCCGCTTTATAAACACTCCATGTGCGCTCGTGGGCGTGGTTCCGGCAATCCGGGAAAAGGAAAATAGCAAACAGGAAAAACAAAATCGAACACCTTTTCTTTTGTTGGAAGATTATGAATGGCTGAATGTTCACCATCGTAAAATAATGCAATTTATCCTTCATTGCTTAATGACCACGTTTTTTAAGCAATGTGAAGCAAAACGATTTCGGGTCCGAAAAAATGAACAGCTATAAGTACTGTCTCAGCCAGGCTTTGGCTTCCTTATCATCTGTAAAACTTTTCATGGGAATGGGTGGCGGCTTCAGGGCAAATAAAATGTTCATGATAAATTTTGATAGACCCGGCTTTGAGACCATTGCCATCGCAGAATAGATTACAGGCAATTGTTCCGTTGAATATTTCCGGGCGTCTTTACCAGGGACGGGAGAATTCGATAGATAAATCAGCAGGGGTACGGGTTTATCGTTGGTAATTCGCCTAACCAATTCGACATTGCCTTTGATATTTTCTACAGTTCGTCTCGGACTTTTGGAAAGTGAAACTAAAATTCCGTCATCAAACCAGTATGTTGCTATTTCGCCTTCGAATGTTTCCCTGTCGATGGGTTTAATCATTGATTAATCAGTTTAATTAGCGTATAACGCAATATGGAAACTCTTTACGTTGAATCGTAAACACTAAACGGTTACTTTCCTTGCCGATGGAAATATCAATGTAAAATTAGATCCTTTACCTCGTTCAGACTTAACCACAACGTGGCCATTATGTAACTTGATAATGCGTTGCGCAAGGGAAAGTCCAAGGCCAAATCCTGCGGTTGCGCTGCTATTGGCAAGCCGGTAAAACGGTTCAAAAATCTTTTCCTGTTCTTCCGGAGGAACTCCCTCGCCCTGGTTTGATACATCAATGAAGAAATCTTTTTCCCTGATTGAAAAGCTGACAATAGCTTTGTTGTCGGACGAATATTTGCAGGCATTCGAAACAATATTAGTAACTGCAGAGCTTAGTAGATCGGCGTTGCCAAAGATCAGCAATTCATTTTCATCTTCAGGTAATTGATCAAATTGAAGGAACACTTCGTAAATGCTGTTCTGTTTTTGCAATATTCCGGGAATCTCCAGCAATATTTCATCGATCCGGACCAGGTTAATGTTTAATCCCCCTTTGTTGCCGGCGGCCTTTGCAAATTCAAGCAATGTTTGTGTAAGTTTATTCATTCGATAAACATCCTGCCTGACGTCGGCAATAATCTTTTCAAATTCTTCCGGGGTTCTTTTTCTCTGTAAAGCTATTTCCAGCTGACTTGAAATAGCGGTAAGCGGAGTGGATAGTTCATGGGAGGCGTTGGATATGAATCGCCTTTGAAGCTCAAAACTTTCCTGCAACCGGTCCAGCAGCTGATTAAGTGTTACGGTCATCTCATGCCATTCATCCCTTGCTTTTCCGGTCGGTATTCTTCGCGCAAGATTTTGAGCACTGATTTCAGCAACTTCATTCGCGATCCGCTTAATCGGTGACATGAGGCGGTTGGAAAAAAAATATCCGCCTGCAGAAGCGATGATTATCCCCACGAGAAAACTGAAAATCAGGATAGTCCTAAGCTGATCCAGATTTTCATTTCCAAGTTCGTCTTTTGCCGCGGAAACAACGACCATGCTGGGGCTCGTCTCCGTATAATAATAGGCGACAACATCTTTGTCGTCCTTCATAAAGTAATATCCATTGGACGTCACCCTGGCCTTTTGCAGGATTTCCGGTGTCACAGAAATTGTGTCACCTGCTTCGTCACTGTAGTTGTATATTCTTTTGTCCGTTTGATTATAAGCCTGAACGGATTTGTCTTTTAATGTAAGCCTGGTTAGCGAGTCTATAGTTTTGACCAATTCCCTGTCAAACAAGCCGGATGTGCTCAAAAGCCTTGCTGTGGTAATGGACCTGTTTGCCAGCCGCGTTTTGATCGTTTCCGCCCGTGACTGCTGTGAAAAATAAAAAATAGATACGCACACGATGCCGAGAATGATGAAGACCATAGCGGTGAACAAAAGTGTTATGCGGAGCCTTACAGGCATCGTTTAGTTATCTTTTAAAATATAACCCATGCCTACCAGGGTTTGAATGAGTTTTCTTTCAAAAGGTTTGTCCACTTTATTACGGACATAATTTATGTAAACATCGATTATGTTAGTGTTGGTGTCAAAATCAATTTCCCACACATTGACGGCAATATCGGCGCGGCTTACAACCCGATTTTTGTTTCTTACGAGGAATTCGAGCAGTTGGAATTCTTTAGCTGTAAGATTAATGACCTGGCCCTCGCGGCGAACTTCCTTTGTGTCTAAATTCATCTGGAGGTCTCCTGCCTTTAGCACGTTACCTACCGGCACACGCTCATTTCCCGACCTCCGGAAGAGGACCCGGATTTTCATCAGCAATTCCCTAAACTCAAAAGGTTTAATAACATAATCATCAGCCCCGGCATCATAACCTTCAATTTTGTCTTCAAGACCGCTCAATGCTGTGAGCATTATGATCGGGATATCATCATTTTCGGCCCGGATCATCTTGCAAAGTTCATATCCGCTATGAATCGGCAGGTTAATATCCAGGACAACCAGATTGAATGGCCTGGACTGAAACAGCTTATACCCCAATCGCCCGTCATAAGCAACTTCGACGTCAAAACCGTTTTCAGTGAGACCAATACGCAAAGTATCAGCAATCCTGACCTCATCCTCTACGATAAGAATGTTTCTTTCTTCCATTTAGAAAATTGCATTCCCGGCAAGTTACAATATTAGTTACCCGCCGGTTAGGTATTTCCACTTTCCAATTTCTTTTTAATGCCTGTTTAATTCCGCTTTTAGCCCCTGTCAATATATTGGTGATATGAGCTTTAATACAATTCTGATACCTGTTGATTTCACCGTGAACACTCGGTTGGCTATCGCGAAAGGTATCCAGCTTTGTGAAGGGCCAAATCCTGAAATTCACTTGTTTCATGTTCAGTCCTCAATTGAAAGCGGCATTCCAGGCTACTTTAGAAACCTGGTTAGTTATTTTAATGACGAACATGAACAACACAACTTCCGGCTTCAACAAAGATTGGAAGAATGTGTAACCTATATCCACAAATTAAAAAATAATATAAACACCCGCTACCAGATTTCCTATTCAACATTTATAGAAAAGGCGATAGCAGACCGGGCAAAAGAGATAGCCGCCGATCTCATTATTATCGGCAAAAACTCGCAGCATTCCCTGTTCCCTTTCCTGAATACCGTCGTGCCGAACAGGCTTGCAAAGCGCACAGGAATATCCGTATTGACCGTAAAACCCGGTGCGTTGTTCACTCCTCTAAGGACAGTCGTTGTCCCCATCAGCTCTAAAAACCCTGAAAGAAAGACGACGGTTATCAACGAACTGAGGAAAAAATTCTATCTGAACATAAGGCTCCTGTTGTTGGTACAAGAAGGTGATGACCGGGAAAAGCTGCAGGCATCTCTTGTAAACACATGCTGCAGGTTACAAGAAAGCTCGCTTGACACAATAAGATATGAAATTTTGCCTGCCGGCAAGAATAATCGGGACATTCTCAGTTATTGCCGGAAGGTTGATGCTGATCTTTTAATCGTGCATCCGGAAACGGAAACTAAGATTGGTTGGTTGAATAAACATATTTCTGACGAGATACCGGTGAATTCCAGGACGCAAGTGTTGGCGGTTTGAGCGGCGAAGACCTTTATTAGAAAGATGACAATTTGAGGATGATTGATATGCGTTCCCTCTGTTAACGGTTTTTTTTATTGGTACGGGTTGGTGGCCGGACGAAGGTGGTTCGCCCGGCCTTTTTATGGCTCGTAGCGAAAGATCATTGTGTAAAAACGTTTTTTTGAACACAGGTTGATATGGTATTGGCAACCGATATTGATGGAACATTTTTTGGAGGGACAAGCTTGCACAAGCAACAGTTATATGAGCTCCTGGCAAGTAGCACCAATATAACCATTGTCTTTGTAACCGGGCATGGATTAGAAGAAACGATACCGGTGTTAACTGACCCTTTCATTCCTGGTGCGCAATTCATCATCTCGGATGCAGGTGCCACTATTGTGGATGGGTATTCCTTTAAACCAGTCGAACCGCTGCAACAGGATATTGAAAATAAATGGCCCGGATCATCTAAGGTTAGGGAATGTTTAAAGGACTTTGTTGACCTGAAATACCGGGAAGTACCACAACAGCGGAGATGCTCTTTTTTTTTGGAAAATGAAACTATGCTCAAGGAAATCGAGTCCAGAATGAATCAACTCGGATGCGACATAATTTATTCTGGCCACAAATGCATTGATGTTTTACCCAAAATGGTCAACAGAGGAAGGACCCTTGTCAAGCTGGTCGACCATTTACAGGTGAAATCCGGCGACGTAATGGTTGCCGCAGGCAATATGAATAATCTTTCTTTGTTTCAATGCGGTTATAAAGGCGTAATCGTTGGGAATGCAGACGAAGCGCTCGTAGAAACTACAAAGGCCATAAAGGATATCTATCGGACCCAATTTCCAGGCGCGGGGGGAATCATTATGGGTATGGAGTACTTTGGATTTATTTCGCGCTTCTCAAAAAATAGATAATGCCAGATAATTTCTTCCGCAAACGACAACGTGATGATTGAATGTGAACCTTTTTTGACCGGGAACCATCAGGATAAGGTTCCGACTGGAATAATTCTAATCACCTTCTAATTTTTTATAATATCAACTTGAAATAACTTTATAATGATGGTTTTCCCAGGTATCGGTTTTTAAACGTACCCTTTATTTTTTACCCGCACGCCGTGCAATCGACTGGGTTTCCGATCGTTGCTTGATCAATACACATTACCCCAGGTTGACCTGCCCCAAAAATTTCCCCACCTGTTATTCTGTTCCAAACCCGGCGGATGCCGACTTCCGGCCTGGCACATGCATTTTCGGTTCAGGCTGGGCTAACACTGTGACCGGAAGCCTTAAATTGTAGTAAATAAGAGACGAGACAACCGGGCGCGGACCTTAGTATGGTTATTGTTACGGTACACATCGTTGAATGGTTTCAAACCCACAATTTCGCAATCATAAAAAGCAACATTATGGAATCGAAAATAGCAACAGCAGAAGGTGGAACTATTGCCATCACGAAACAGGTAGGAGCTTTTGGAACGGCAGCCCCAGCAGGGCCATTAAAACAATTAAATATCCAAAGAAGGAAACCTACGCCACACGATGTAGAAATTGAAATATTGTTTTGTGGCGTATGTCATTCGGATCTTCACACGGCGAGAAATGAATGGCATGGCACGATTTATCCTTGCGTTCCCGGCCATGAAATCGTGGGTAAGATTGTGAATGCCGGTTCGCACGTAAAAAAATTTAAAGTAGGTGATTTCGCTGCTGTGGGTTGTATGGTAGATAGCTGCCGTGAATGCGAGTATTGTAAGGAAGGATTGGAACAATATTGTGAAGAGGGCATGATCGGAACGTACAATTCAACTGATCCGCACCTTGGTATCCAAACTTATGGCGGGTATTCCGAAAGTGTTGTGGTGGATGAAGTCTTTGTACTGAAGGTGCCCGAAAATCTGGACCTTGCATCAACTGCACCATTACTTTGTGCAGGCATTACGACGTATTCGCCGCTGAGACATTGGAATATCGGGCCCGGCAAGAGGGTTGGAATTGTTGGCATTGGCGGGTTGGGACATATGGGTGTTAAACTAGCGAAAGCGATGGGTGCGGAGGTAATTGTGTTTACCACGTCGCCTTCAAAGATTGAGGACGCAAAACGCCTTGGTGCCGATCATGTTGTACTATCAAAAGATAAAGACCAAATGCAACGGTACTCCGGCAGGCTGCATTTTGTTTTGGATGCCGTCTCTGCGGAGCATGACATTAATGCTTATTTAAAACTATTGAAAGTCGATGGTACGCTTGCGTTAGTTGGAGCCCCGGAACACCCTCTCCCGGTGGCTGCATTTAGTCTTATTCCCAAAAGAAGAAGTTTTGCAGGATCGATGATCGGCGGCATAGCTGAAACGCAAGAAATGCTCGACTTCTGTGGTAAGCATAATATTGTGGCCGATATAGAAATGATCAATATCCAGCAGATCAACGAAGCTTATGAACGCCTGTTGAAAGGAGACGTGAAGTATCGATTTGTAATTGATATGGCCTCGCTGAAAAAATAAAGGCAGGTAATTTAGTATCCGGGTCCTGCACGAAATGAAAAGTAGAATGGCAAGAGTATTTATTACAGGATCAGCCGACGGCCTCGGGCAATTATCCGCAAAATCACTAATAGAACAGGGTCATAAGGTCGCGTTGCATTCGCGCAATGCTGAACGCGGACATATCGCCATTAGTAAAAATCCGGGAGCCGAGGCAGTTTTTACAGGCGATTTATCAAACCTGGTTGAAATTAAAAATCTTGCGAATGAGTTGAATGAATCCGGTGCATTCGACGCGGTGATCCATAATGCGGGTGTTTACAAGGTTTCGGCGAGTGAAATTTTCACGGTCAACACATTAGCACCATATATCCTCACGTGTCTCATAGAAAAACCACGGAGGTTGATCTACCTTAGTTCCGGTATGCATTTTCACGGACGCCCAAAACTCGACAAGTTCGAAAATGGTATTAGCCACATAACATACTCTGATTCGAAATTGCATGTATTAATGCTTTGTATGGCCGTGGCAAGAAAATGGCCGGATGTTTACTCCAATGCGGTTGATCCCGGATGGGTTCCGACGAAAATGGGTGGTCGCGGTGCACCGGATAATCTTCGACAAGGCTATGAAACCCAGGTATGGCTCGCTGTAAGCAACGATGTACATGCAAAAGTGACCGGTAGTTATTTTTTTCATCAAAAAGAAAAACATCACAACCCCGAAGCGGATGACGTGCTGTTACAGGAAAGATTTCTCGGTTTATGCCATGAAATCACGGGTGTTTCTTTTCCGCAATAGGATTAAAATAAAATCGCGTTTAAATTTTTTTAAGAAACGATTATACATTTTAATGCGATTGCGGATGCAGATCAAAGCTGCTGCATCAAAGTATTAGTGATACAGATATAGATTGCCTATTCCGTTCATCGACGGAGAATAAGAGGCCGGACAGGTTGCGTCTCATTTTCGTCAGTTGGTTCAGTTTGCGGAATGAATTCCCTTCCATTTTTCCCATAGTCATATGGCCAGCGATGCACTTCGGGTATCTCACCGTGCCAGTTGCCATGACCGGGAACAATGTCGGTGGTCCACTCCAGTGTATTAGCTCCCCAGGGATTATTAGTAGTAAGCTTGCGTCCCTTGAATATTGAATAGAAAAAGTTAAACACAAACAATAAATTAACGGCGAATACAAGCATTGCGACAACCGTGATCATTTTGTTTAACTCGCCGAATTGGTTAAAAGAAAGCCACGAGTTTAAATCGAGATAGCGCCTGGGCACACCGGCCAGTCCCATATAGTGCATGGGCCAAAAAATAAGATAGCTGCCAATGAACGTGATCCAAAAATGAATGAAGGCAAGCGTATTGTTCATATGGCGTCCAAACATTTTGGGAAACCAATGGTAAATGCCGGCAAACATGCCGAAGAACGCCGCAACTCCCATCACCAGGTGAAAATGGGCAACAACGAAATATGTGTCATGCAAGTGGATATCAATGGTGGAATTTCCTAAAAATATCCCGGTCAGTCCACCGGAAATAAAAAGGCTTACAAAGCCTATCGAAAATAACATGCCCGGTGTAAAACGAATATTACCTCTCCACAACGTGGTAATCCAGTTAAACACTTTGATTGCTGAAGGAACAGCAATCAAAAGCGTTAATAATACAAATGCAGATCCAAGGAAAGGGTTTAATCCGCTCACAAACATGTGATGCGCCCACACGAGGAAACTTAATACCATGATGGCAAACAATGACCCGAGCATCGCCACATAGCCAAAGATCGGTTTCCTGGCGTTTACACTCATCACTTCAGAAACCAAACCCATTGCAGGTAAGATTACAATATAGACCTCCGGGTGGCCGAGAAACCAAAATAAATGTTGATAAAGTATTGCGGTACCACCTTCGTGTGAAAGGACCTGGCCATTCAAATATATATCGCTTAAGTAAAAGCTTGTTCCCGCATGCCTGTCAAACATCAGGAGTACAAGCGAGGAAAAAAGTACAGGAAACGATAAAACGCCAAGCACGGCAGTAAATAACAGTGCCCATACAGTAAGAGGCATCCGGATCATAGACATCCCTTTAGTCCGCATGTTCAATACGGTCGAGATATAATTCAATCCCCCGAGCAGAGTAGAAACAATAAACAACATGATGCTGGTGATCCATAAATCCATCCCGGTTTTGGAACCCTGGGCTGCACCTGCCAATGCGCTCAATGGCGGATACGATGTCCAGCCACCGCTCGCCGGTCCCGTTTCAACAAAGACGGATGAAAGCATGACTATGCTTGCAAGAAAAAAGAACCAATATGAAAACATATTTAATAAAGGAGACGCCATATCACGGGCACCAACCTGCAAAGGGATAAGCAGGTTCGCGAACGTGCCACTCAAACCACCCGTAAGTACAAAAAATACCATGATAGTGCCGTGGAGTGTAAGAAGTGAATAGTAAAACTCTCCCTGTACATGGCCGTCACCACTCCATTTAGTTCCAAATATTGTTTGCAGCCACGGATACGAGGACCCGGGATAACCTAATTGCAGCCGGAATAAGACAGAAAACAATCCACCTATAATAGCCCATGTAATGCCAGTGATGAGAAATTGACGGGCAATGATTTTGTGGTCAGTGCTGAAAATATATTTTGTCACAAAACTCTGGCGGCGGTGATCTTCCGCGCGGCCATTGGTAACTGGACCTTCTTTCAGATGCTCTGTTCTTACTTCATCCATAAGGGTATCTCCCATTCTATGATATAATCGGGCAATCACGCCCGGAGACTGCATATAACTTTAAAAGAAGTTATTTGGTTGGTGGGAACTACGTAAGAGCAACAAAAAGAAAGCCATGGAAATTGAAGTTGAAAATCCCTAATAGTACTCTTTAGTGTGGAGCCTGTTGCAAAAAAGGGAAATTTTTGCCCTTCCGAAGGGTCGAAAAAACTCAAGTCTTTTGTCATTTACGTATAAAGATGTGCTGATCCGGCCAATTAAGGAAGTTCCAATTCATTAGTTGGAGACAACCGTATACTGGCAGCAAAAAAGAACACATCTGTTTCAACCTTACCCATTCCGGCGGCAGGAGATAACATCGGTCTATGGACGACGATGTGTTTGATCCTTCTGCAGCGCCGTCCAATTCATATGCTGGTTAAACGGGCTTGTTAAGACCGGGGTATTCGAACTAATAATTTCATTCATTAGCAGGATTCCATTGGCGTTAGTAAACGACGGCCGCTGCAGGTTAACGTTGTTATTGAAGTACGCTATACACAGGATATCTCATATTGACAGGTTCAAAATAAGTTGAATTTTGAAAAACATAAGTGAGTTGTGCGCTCGCACTGTTTGCAAATGCAGTATCAGAATTGCGACGTTGTTCCAGTCTTGCCTTTAAATCAGGATTGTTTTTAAGATAGGCAGCGGCAATATCTTCAAATGAATAAGCCGAGAACCCTTCTTTTTGTCCAAGTATAGCGTCAAAAAAATTCCAGGTAAAATAGGAGTCTTCAGCCTGTGGCTCCAGGGTTTCGATAAGAAAGCGATTTGCGACCTGGTTTAAAGGAATATAATAATCACCTTTCCTAAACACGACATTCACCATATTGGTGCTTATGGAAGTATTGGTGTTGGGGTGATGCATTTCGTATTGGCGTGCATCCGACTTGTAGTCTACTATCCTCGTCTCCATCACCCGAATCACTGTATCCTTCCGCAGCTGCTGCATGTTCACTTTATTTAGTTTCAATAAATCGATCACCTTCCACCATCCCTGCGGAATAATGTAAGCTTTTGGTTTTTTAATAATCGACGTCACTTTGTAAAAGTTATAGATAGGAATCTCTTTTTCGAATGGTTTTGTCCGGTCATAATAGAGCCGTGGTAAGCCGGACACTTCACTTGGTTTGCGCCCCGATTGATATCCCTTATATAAAACCATTTTGAAGCTGGACTTGTCAATCTCCCATTTCAAAGGAAAATCTTCCTGGGTTTTCACTGACTCCCTGGACTCCGCACGCAGGCTTCGGATCTGTTCGCTATTCTTTGCGGTAAATTCAATAAACGCTTGCATGAGAGCATACGTTGCTTTTACTCTTTGATTGTAGGGCTTCAGCATGTGCGTTTCCGGAACAAATGAAAAGGTGTGCCAAAGTGTGCCATAACCGCTGCCATACCGTGGACTATCCCAGAACTCCAGCCATCCGTTTTCAGGAGTATCACCGAAATGATTGACATACGTGATGAGATCATACCCCTTTTCTTTCATCAATGAAAACAGCCCGGGCTCAAATTGTTTGTTCATAAATTCTCCCATCACTCCGCCAAGTTTATTGTGTTGGGAAGTGAGCAGGGTCATCACGTGTTGGTAGTCTGCGCCATTGCTCACGTGGTTGTCGACGAACACATCGGGATCAAGCATGTGAAATATTTCTGTAAAGGCCCTGGCATCTTTTGAATCACACTTAATAAAATCACGGTTGAGGTCGAGATTTTCTGAATTTCCACGAAAGCCTTTTTCAATCGGGCCATTTTGATCGATTCGATAATTCCGGCTGCGATTAAGACAACCGCCAATATTGTAAACAGGGATAATAGCGAGTACGATATTATCGGGGATTTTATATTTATTGAGAACGATGTCTCTCGCCAGCAACATACTTGCATCAATGCCGTCAGGTTCCCCGGGGTGGATGCCGTTGTTTATAAGGATGATCCTTTTATTATTCTTTCGAAGGTTCGTAAAATTGTAATCACCATTATTCGATACAACAATAAGATGAAGTGGCAGCCCTGCATCGGTCATGCCCATCGCCATCATTTTTATTTTACCTGATCTATCATCGAGTTTTTTCCACCAGTCAATGATCTCAAAATAACCGGGGCTTTCCGTTCCGTTACTTTTTTCAAAACGCGTTGAAACCGGCTGTGCAATTAGCAGGCTGCACGAAAAAATACATAAAGCAGTAAGGAATATTCTCATAAAGAAAATCCGGGGATGTGAAGAAAGCACCCTGTCAAAAATAAAAAGCATCCACCTATTAGCGGATGCTTTTAGAAAGGCAAGCGTGAAAATTTATTTTGCGGTAGCAGCGGCTTTCTTTGCCAGTTTGCTTTTCAGGTTAGCAGCTTTATTTTTATGGATAACGCCTCGTTTCGCGAGCTTATCGATCATGGCAGCAACTGCAGGAAATTGCCTGGCTGCATCTTTCTCATCAGCGGCTTTCAGGTCACGAATGGCATTACGTGTAGTTTTGCCGTAATACTTGTTTCTTTCCCGGCGTTTTGCGGACTGCCGTACATCTTTCCTGGTTGCGTTGTGATTAGCCATTCCCAATTAAGTTTTTAGTTCCGAAAATTTCGGGAGGCAAAGGTAAGGGTCGAGGGGCTACCAGCCAAATATCCGCAGGTAAAATATTGAGTGCAGAGTAGTTGATAAGATAATACATTTAACTCCGGTAGCCGCCCTTCTAGGTTACTAAGAACTTGTATGTCAAATAACTGGAAATAATACAAAAACGTAGCTTTATCAGTGAGAAGCCAAAACCGAGTATCAGTTTTTTAAGCGATATTTGTCAGCCCGCAACTCATCATTACAAAGACCTAGTCAGATGAAAGATTTCTCCTATATCACCAGCTCTTCTCCCGCGTTTATTGAAAATTTGTACCGGGAGTTTGTCAAGGACCCCAATAGTGTCGATCCCGAAATGAAAAAGTTTTTTGAGGGATTTGATTTTGCTGTTGGAAATGGCTCCGTCGCCGTCGCGACTAACGGAGTGGGAGCAGCCCACGTAGAAGTGTCAAAAGAAGCTGCCGCGGGTGAAGGTGATCCTATGGCTATCGGGTGGAGAAAGGAGTTAGGGGTTTACCGCATGATCCTGGGATACCGCAACAAAGGGCACCTAATCGCAAAAACAAACCCGATCCGTGAGCGAAAAGACCGGGATGCCAACCTTAACCTGCAATTCTTTGGACTAAGTGAAGATGATCTTGATAAAACCTTCCAGGTTGGTGAAAGAATTGGAATCGGAGCTACAACGTTAAAAAATATCCAGGCTCATCTGCAGAAAGTTTATGCCGACCACGTCGGTATTGAATACAAGTATATCAGCGATCAGAAAAAAGTACACTGGCTTACCGAGGAAATGGAACTGAAATTTACAAGTCCTGTTCCGCTTGAGCAGAAAAGAAGGATCCTGGAAAAAATCAACCAGGGTGTCATGTTTGAAAAATTTCTGCACACAAAATATGTGGGACAAAAACGATTTTCGCTCGAGGGGGGTGAAACAACGATTCCTGCCCTGGATGCGATCATCAACAAGTCAGCGGAATTGGGTGTGAAAGAAGTTGTGATCGGTATGGCGCATCGCGGGAGGTTGAATGTCCTCGCCAATATTATGGGCAAAACCTATGAGCAGATATTCAGTGAGTTTGAGGGAACGGGCAAACTTGATCAAACAATGGGAAGCGGTGATGTGAAGTACCACATGGGTTTTGGAAGTGAGATCACTACACCTGAAGGGAAAAGCATTCACCTCAAGCTTATGCCCAATCCATCTCACCTGGAGGCTGTTGACCCGGTAGTGCTTGGTTTTGCAAGAAGCAGTGCCAATACCCTGCATGACGGTGTATATGAAAATGTATTACCCATATTGATTCACGGCGACGCCTCGCTGGCCGGGCAGGGTATTGTATATGAAACGGTGCAGATGTGTAAGCTCGAAGGCTATTATACCGGCGGTACGATTCATTTCGTCATTAATAACCAGATTGGTTTCACGACCGACTTCGATGATGCGCGAAGCTCCGACTATTGTACTTCTTTGGCAGCAATGGTACAGTCTCCTGTATTGCATGTGAACGGTGATGACCCGGAAGCCGTAATAAAATGTGCCGAGATCGCTGCGCGCTTTCGTAGCGAGTTTCATTCGGATGTGTTTATAGATATGGTTTGCTATCGCAGGCACGGGCATAACGAAGGGGATGATCCGAAGTTTACTCAGCCCAGGCTTTATGCATTAATTGATAAACATGCTAACCCGCGCGAAGTGTACGTTTCGTATCTCCTTGAGCATGGTGAAGAAGATGCGCAGGGATTGGCAAAAGAGATGGAGAAGAAGTTCTGGGCTGATCTGCAGGACCGGCTTGACGACGTAAAGCAGAGCCCGCTCCCTTATACTTACCAGCAACCGGAATTGTGGTGGCGAAATCTTCGCAAAGCCAACGCAGATGATTTTGATCATTCGCCGGTGACGGCAATCAATGACGAAGTATTCACCAAAGTGTTTGACTCCATGATGAGATGGCCGGATGATTTCAAACCATTGCGCAAAGTTGAAAAGATCATCCAGGATAAGATCAAATTATTCGATTCGGAACAAAAGTTGGATTGGGCATCCGGAGAACTCCTCGCGTATGGAAGTCTTTTGGTTGAAGGACACGATGTGCGGATGAGTGGCCAGGACGTTTGCCGCGGTACCTTCAGTCACCGGCACGCGGTGTTGCGTGATGAGAATACAGACGCTGACTATAATCGTCTCAGCAGGATTGCCGGTGCAAAAGGAAAATTCAGGGTTTTCAACTCTTTCCTCAGCGAGTATGGTGTGTTGGGATTTGAATATGGGTTTGGTTTGGCAAACCCCAATTCACTGGTATTATGGGAAGCGCAGTTTGGCGACTTTTGTAACGTAGCTCAGCCAATGATTGACCAATTCATTGCGGCGGGAGAAGAGAAGTGGAACCGTATGAATGGCATTGTGATGCTATTACCACACGGTTATGAAGGGCAGGGTCCCGAACACAGCAGCGCCCGGATAGAACGTTTCCTGCAAATGTGTGCGGAGCTAAACATGGTCATTACGAATATTTCGACGGCTTCCAATTTATTTCATGCATTAAGAAGACAACTTGCCTGGCCTTTCAGAAAGCCATTGATTAATTTTTCACCTAAAGCTAACCTCAGGCATCCGGGTTCTTATTCAAATAAAAGTGAGTTTCTAAACGGTGGTTTCCGCGAAATCATTGACGATAATTTCGCAGATGCGGAAAAAGTTCGAAAAGTTTTATTTTGCTCGGGCAAGATCTATTTTGACCTTGCCGAACGCCAGGAAAAAGAAAACCTGAAAGATGTTGCCATTGTTCGCTTAGAACAATTGTATCCTTTGCCACTGAAACAACTTGAAGAATTAAATACAAAGTATAGCCAGGCAACATGGTTTTGGGTGCAGGAAGAGCCATTAAATATGGGAGCCGCATCGTTTCTGCAGATGAATTTAAAGAGTATTAACTACGGGGTAATCAGCCGGCAACCCAGCGCTTCGCCGGCGACGGGTTTTGCAAAAGTGCATAAACAAGAACAGGAAGAAATTATCGAAACAGCATTTTCAATATGATGTAATTTCGAATGACGAATGCCATTTGATTGTATCGCAAATCAACAACTAAAGACCACAACCTGAAATAAATAAAATGATTGACATAAAAGTACCATCTGTAGGGGAGTCCATCAGCGAAGTGACATTATTGAAATGGACGAAAAGAGACGGCCAGTATGTGGACAGGGATGAAGTAATCGCAGAGCTGGAAAGTGAAAAGGCAACATTTGAAGTAAACGCGGAAAAGGCCGGGGTATTGAAAACTTCGGCGCATGAAGGTGATACGCTTAAAATAGGAGATGTGCTGGCGAGTATTGATGAGACCGCTGTGAAACCGGAAAGTACGAAGCCGGAAAAAGGGAAATCTGAGGCTGCTACTGCACCCGCGGCGCAAAAGAAAGTGGAGATAGTTTCCGAAAACGGTGTAGAAAATAAAGAGAAAAAAACCGCTGCCGCCGGAACTGTTGAAAGCAAACACCATTCTTCTGAAATAAAGGCTTCGCCGGTTGCTTCTGCAATCATTGCGGACAAGAAAGTGGATCCCAAAACGGTGACACCTTCCGGCTTCCAGGGAAAAATCCTAAAGGATGATGTATTGGCGGCTTTATCCAGTCCCGGTAAAAAAGCTTTTGCGGGTAGTGAGCTTAACGGCCGGAATGTTCGGAATGAAAAGATGAGCAATCTCAGGAAGACCATTTCGCGGAGACTGGTTGAAGCCAAGAATACTACTGCGATGCTGACTACTTTCAACGAGGTAGACATGACTGCAATAATGGAGATTCGCGGTAAATACAAGGACAAGTTTAAAGAAGCGCATGGAGTAGGGCTTGGGTTTATGAGCTTTTTTGCAAAAGCATGTTCGGTTGCGCTGGCAGAATGGCCCTCAGTCAACGCATATATCGACGGCGACCAGCTCATTTATCATGATTATGCAGACATAAGCATTGCGGTAAGTACTCCAAGAGGACTTACAGTTCCTGTAATGCGCAATGTGGAAAGCATGAGCATGGCCGATATCGAAAAAAAGGTGGTTGAGCTGGCGGGCAAGGCAAGAGACAGTAAGCTGACAACAGAAGAATTGACGGGCGGCACATTCACAATTACCAATGGGGGTGTGTTTGGTTCCCTGATGAGCACGCCCATTATAAATATTCCGCAAAGCGCCATACTAGGCATGCATAAGATCGAAGACAGGCCCATGGCCATAAATGGCCAGGTTGTGATAAGACCCATGATGTATCTCGCCTTGAGCTATGATCACAGAATTATCGATGGAAGAGAATCGGTGAGCTTCCTCGTAAGAGTGAAAGAATTGCTGGAAAATCCCGAACAATTACTGGTTGGCAAAGATCCTGTAAAGATGTTGTTAGAGCTTTAATAAGATTACAGATTATTGAAAGCGCCTCGAAAGTCGGGACGCTTTTTTTATACATACTTCTTTCCTGCAATCTTTTTACAATTTCACTTTATGCAGCCTGCGGTAGCCTTTCTCCAATAGTGGTATTGGAAAGCTGGTCATGAAAAAATTTCTTGGAATACGAGTAGGCGATGATTTGGGCAATAATGTACAGAAGAGGAAGAATGCCATTGCCAAAACCAGTAAAAGCACTAATCAGCCATTTAATTATGTTTCGGGTAAACGCTTTTCCAAAACTTATTGGGTTGCCGGCGTTATCGGTGATCTGCAGCTTCATAATCAGCTTGCCCGGCGTGCCCCGCCATTTCGAAGATTCCATAAATGCGCAAATAAGTATTTGTGCTCCCGCAATCAGCAAATAATAAAACATGATCTCCAAAATTTTTTCCTCCGGCGAGGTGTAGGCATACCCTGTATCGTAATAATTATTATCAGTTTGTGTCGTGCCGCTGCCCAGTACCAGTATGTAAAAAATGATATAGAGAGGAATACCTATTATGAGGCCGTCGAGCAGTGAAGCTGCTACCCGCTTCCAGAATACCTTCCACAAATAATTTTTTCTCCAGTCAATTTCAAGGATGGTTTTCGATCCGGCGCCGCCAGCCTGCTGGGGAGATGTTCCCATTGTCCGGGTCTTGCCAAAATCATTGATGGCGTTATAGATGTCATTAACTACAGACGTTAATGCATCGTCTTCACTGTTCCAAAATTGTTTATCGTTGAGCGGATGCTGGTTTTTCGGAAGTAAGGGCAGGTTCGCAAAAGGAGTAGCTTTCCACAAACAATTACGCGCAAGAATGGGCAATAACGTTGTTTTCCGGCTGTTGTGATTGGCGATTACTTTTTTCAAACGGTCATAGCATTCATCATTATTCAAAAGATCGACGCTCACAAATACAAGGACGATATCAGCAGTTAGAATCTGTTCCTTGTATTGGCTCATATTTTCGCCCGGCATTATTTTAAAGTCCCCTTTCATTTCTATGGGTACGCTTGTATTAAAATGCACTGATGACAGGTGTTTATCAATTGCACGGCAGGTATTTTCGTCTTCGGGCGCGGAGAGAAAGTAGACCGTGATCTTCGACTTAGTCGCGGATGCAGTCTTTTCTTCTTTCAACGGCGGAGGCGTTATGTGTTGACTGGAAGCAGTTGTGGCTTGAGTTACCGGGTCCGCTGTTTTAACCGGGTCCACTGCCGGCATCGCAGTCATCGGAGCAGGACCGGGAATTTTTTTAGACAGTTGAAAAATATTTTCTCCTACTGTTATAAAATCCGATTCAGTGATAAATTCCTTGTCTATCTTTTTATTGTTTACAAAAGTGCCCGCTGCAGAGCCAAGATCTGCCACCAGAAAATTATTATCACCGACTTTCGAAATTTGACAATGTCGCGGGGAAACTCCGGCATCATTAAATACTACATCGTTACCGGCATCACGGCCAACAAATACGGTGTATTTGCTGTGGAGTAAATCAAGGATAGTAGACATACGAACCCTGTTTAAGGTTAATAAATAATTTGGTGTATTCTACATCAGGTCCTTAACGAAGTCATTTTTTGGCTGCCAGCGTATCTATCAAAAGCCGGATGCCCGAAGCAATATCAGTGAATGCATCGTCCTTATCAGGAAAATCACTTACGGGGCGGGCACCTCGTGGCAAAGCCTGCAGTTTTGCATAGGGCATTTCACTCCATTCGCATTTTCTCAAAATTACAGGAACCACTCTCGCGGTTCCCTGCTCGTGTCGTTCCATAGCATGTGATAATTCCTCTTTCCAGATATATTCGGAGTTATTAAAATCTGCGCTGATGAGCAGGAGGATGATGTCGGCAAGCTGCATTTCATTTTTAATCTCGCTGTCCCATTCCTGGCCCGCAATAAGTTTTCGATCGTTCCAGACCTCCACTTTGCCTGATCGCTTTAACATGATGAGGTGCTTGTCCAGCTCGGTTTTCATTTTTTCATCTTCATGGGAATAGGAGATGAACAGGCGCAATCTTGAGGTTCCATTGTCCGGCATGCCTTAAATTACAAAATAATGCAGACATCACAGTCATTGGCGGGATGATTTTTATGCCACGGATACTTAACATTCCACATTATGAGCAGGGACCTGGTATCAAAGACCATGATGAAAGTTTAATTGTATCTCCTTATTATTTTAGGTGTATTCGTCCGAAATTTGACGTTCCATGAGCCGATACCATTCCTATTTAAACAGTGCTGCGGGGATCATTAATCAATACAAAGGTGAAGAGCCGTTTGTTTCTTTTATCAAGAAATATTTTGCCGGACATAAAAAACACGGTTCAAATGACCGGAAACACATCACTCACTTATGCTATTGTTATTTCCGGATGGGAAGGGCTTTTCCTGATTTGCCTGTTGAAGAAAAGATGCTTACCGGTTTATTTCTTTGCTCCACCGCGGATAACCCGGTATTACAACATCTGAAACCTGGATGGAATGAAAAAATTCACTTGAGCATTGAGAGTAAGTGTTCTGTACTAAATTTTCCTGGCGTCAATGGAGGGATATTACAGTTGCTAACGAAGCTATTTCCATTCACAAATGAATTAACTGAAGGAATTGAACAAGATGAATTTGTACTGTCCCACCTGCGACAAACCAAAGTTTTTATCCGCCTGCGTCCTGGCCATGAAATACCGGTTAAGAAAAAATTGATAGATGGCGCGATTGAATATTGGCAAGTATCTGATACATGCCTTGCTTTGCCCAATTCAAGCACGGTAGATAAAGTAATAAAATTGAACAAAGAGGCAGTAGTACAGGATTACAGTTCGCAAAGAACCGCCGAATTACTTTTTAATTTAAAATCCAAAATTTCAAAATCAAAATACTCAGTTTGGGACTGCTGCGCAGCTAGTGGTGGTAAGTCAATCATGGTGTATGACCTATATCCTAATATCGATCTCACCGTTTCAGACATTCGAGATTCGATTCTGCATAACCTTGAAAAACGTTTCCAGGAAGCTGGTATAAAAAAGTATCACATTTTCAAAACAGATCTTACAAACCCCCACTCGCCGTCACCGCGAGCGGAGCGAAGCGGCACCACTCACAACTCACAATATGACCTCATCATTTGTGACGTGCCCTGCAGCGGAAGTGGTACCTGGGGCCGAACACCGGAGCAGCTTTTATATTTTGAAAAAAACAAGATCAGCCATTATGCCACAGTTCAGAAAAAGATCGTGGCTAATGTGCTCAAACATTTAAAGCCTGGCGGTCACTTGATTTACATCACCTGTTCTGTATTCAGAAAGGAAAACGAAGAAATAGTCGACCATATGCGGCAGCATCTTGGCCTGGAACTTATCCAGGTTAAACTGTTAAAGGGGTATAATATAAATGCAGACACGATGTTTTCCGCATTACTCAGAAAACAGTTATAATTTAAGCAGGGAGATCTTGCCCAATGTCTTTCTACCATCATTTACCTTAATTATGTATTTGCCTTTTGCAAGTCTGTCAACCGGTATTTCGAAAATGGCTTTGCCGGCCGATTTGGATCGGTGAAGTTGTAATACAAGTCTTCCCCCCATATCATAAATGACAATAGGCATGTCGGGTATTGCATCATTTGTCTCAACTATCAGCGAAGTGGGACTGCCGGTAGAAGGATTCGGTGCAATGGTTATTTTCGTGTCCGAAGCATTGGGATCATTCGTGCCGGTAGTAGTGCATGAAGAAGCGGCTGTAACTTCAACTGTGTCGATATAGACTGCGGCAAAGCTGGCATTTGCAGTATCAATAATTTGGCTGATCCTGTATGCAACGGCTCCGGAATTGACATTAGATAGAATATTTGTGAACTGGTAGTTATGAGTGGCTAGTATATTACCATTTTCAGGATTTAATTCACCAACTTTCGTGAAGGTCAACTCCCCGGGCGCCTTTCTTTCTATCTCGTATTTCATCGCGCCCACATCTTTACTGGTCCAATTTATGGTGACAGCACAATCATTTATTGTTGCTGATGAAGCTGCAAATTCTGCTAATAGTAAACCAAATGCTTTTTTCATATCAGGGATGCCATATCCGATCCGATCGTTCGGTGATGTATAGATATTTCCTGCCTGTTTCAATGCCTGGACAATTGTCATATTATTATACTCCGGGAAGCCCTGCCACAGGCATGTGCCTAAACCTGCCATATTCGGGCAGGCAAATGATGTTCCGCTGCCTACACCAACCGTATTATTGGTAAGTTGCACGACTGCATTCACTCCAACAGAGGCAACATCGGGCTTTATTCTTCCGTCAGCAGACGGACCATAGCTTGAATTGTTTGCCACCACACCCGATACGTTAACTGAACCCACGGCGACAACGCTATCGCCATCAGCCGGCGTTGTAATCATGTGCCAGTAATCGGTTCCCGAATTACCCGCGGCGTTAAATACCATCAATCCTTTTTTTGCCGCGAAGTCCGCTGCACGAGCCGACATAGTGATGTCGCCGTTGAGGTCGGAATATGGATAATCAGGTACGGGGCTCGAAAACTGGTAGCCGTATCCTAATGACGATGAAATAACGTCAGCGCCTGAGCTATCTGCTCTCTCTGCACCACATGCCCAATTAAATTCTTCAATAGGAAATTCGGAGGTTACATCTTCCGTTCGGAATAAATAAAAACTTGCTTTTGGCGCTTTCCCGATAAACTGGCCCGGAATATTTGCAGCGATGATCGAGAAACATTGCATACCATGGGGATGATCATCTGACACAGTTGCATTGCGACTAACAAAGTCCCAGGTGTTGAGCACCTGCGCATTTGCATTGACACTGTCGAAAGCGTCAAGGTAAGGATAATCAAAAAAACCGCCGTCAAGCATTGCTATCCGCATGCCCTGGCCACGTAGCCCAATATTATGAAGAAACTCGCCATTGTGTAAATGAATTTCTGCAAACGAACCGGTACCATAATTATAATAATCGCTTGTTATCCCGTCAGTTTTTCCGGCTAGTGGAGGAAACGTTTTTTCTTCCACGGGAAATTTATTTTGAACATAATTAGCAAGTCTTGCAGCTGCTGAAGACGTGTTTTGCACAAACGGGAGCGCATTGATTGCCGTAAGAGCGGCGGCATCGGTAGTTTGAATACTTACTGCATTCAACCACCGCGACACATTTAGTACAGTGACGTTGGGAATGGCGCCGATCTGTTGAATGTAACTGAGCGGAACAGGAAGATCGGTGCTGTCAAGTGCAATGCCATAACGGGTCCGCCTGTCAAGGGCGCGTTGCGAAAGATAAGGCAATGGATCAGCAAGCGTATGGCTGGTCGCACCTTTGTGTTTTAATTGTACAATATAGCGGGAGAATTGAGCCTGTAATTCCGTGCAGCAAGCGATATTTATCAAGGCAAAAATGAGAAAAATCTTCATGCACAACCTTTGCAATAATTAGCAATTGCGGCTAGACCGATCTAATTATGATCGATCATCCACATCGTAATTCCAAAACCAATATAATAAGGATCCGGCCCGGTAGTGTTTGGTTGATATTCCCACAATTCATGCTGGCGATAAACAAGACCAATGTTTTTTGCATACTTTTCAACCGATCTTGTCTTAAATGCAATGAACTGCGGATCTGTTATAGGAACATTTTGAGAGGCATCCTCTTGCTCTACCGTGTATACATCTGTATAGGTCTTCCCTTCATAAGTAACCTCAGGTTCAAACAGATCGTATACATATTCCCAGTTCTTCATATTGTCATCATTACCGAAGGTATAACCAAACGAAGCATAGGGATCATTTGGTAAATATTTATTTCCCATCCAGCTATTACCTTCCCTGATGGGAGCATGCAGCTTGACAAAACGCAGGTTATTTTCCACCACCTCCATCTGGTCCCGCAATGGTGTGACATAATATGACCCGTTACTCACCCACTCTGACGTTCCCGCTGTATCACGAAGAAAGCGATAAACGAGATACGAAGGACGACCCAAATTGTCTTTTATTTCTGAGTCCACCACATGTTTCACCTGGTAACTGTGCACCTCAATATCCCGTTGAAAATTGGTAAACACTAATGAGTCCATTCGATAAGTGATATACTTTCCCGGCTGGAGTGGCATGTATTCAAGTAAGGCCTCTGTGGCAAATTCTTCTTTTTCCGAACACGAAAAAAGGGTGATGATCAGGATGGCTACAATACTAAGTCGATATTTCATAAGCGGTTTACGTTGAGTCACGGATACGTAATTCATTCATTAAAAAGATAATCAGCAGGTAGTTAGCTGCTAAGTTCGCAGGTCAAAATAAGACCAAAAACAGGGGAATTACAATATCCCGCCTCTAAAACGCTGTCTTATGGGGTTTATTGCACTGTGAATCAGGCTATCACATGGGCAAATAACAAGAACCAAATCACAAGAACCAAATAAAAGTCAAACAAGAAATAAAAATTCCTGCCAGATTATAACTTTTGATTTTCAATTTATTTGGTTCTTGGTTCTTGGGATTTGGAATTTTCTGCCAGCTGAATGATTCCCCCTCCAATCACATCATCGCCCTCGTAAAATACGGCGCTTTGACCGGGAGCAATGCCTTTTACACCTTGCATGCCTGAAGGCAGGTTTTCGTAGAATCTTACTGTCATCATTTGTCCTGATTCATCGGGGTAAAGGTTAGATAATGCTCCTTTGTCCTTGTAACGAATCTTTGTAGTTGCTTCCATGCCGGGAGTGACGCTGTCGTATTTCACAAGATTCAGTTTGCCCACGGTCATTACATTTTTTTCAAGGTCAACTTCGTCACCGAGAAATACCGTATTGGTATCAGGATCTATTCTTGTAACGTATACCGGTTTGCCGAAGGCAATATCAAGGCCCTTGCGCTGACCAATGGTATAAAACGGATAGCCTTTATGCTGACCGAGAACATTTCCATACTTGTCGACAAAATTTCCGCCGCTGACTTTTTCCTCCAGTCCTTCGACACGTCGCTTCAAAAATCCCCGATAATCATTGTCGGGAACAAAACAAATTTCATAGCTCTCACTCTTTTTAGCCAGTTCGGGATAACCGTAATCAACTGCCATTTGCCTGATTTCACTCTTCCTATACGGAGCCAGTGGTAAAAGTGTGCGGCTGAGCAGGTCCTGTTGCAAACCCCACAGCACGTAACTCTGGTCCTTTGTATCGTCAACAGCCTTGCTAATAACAAATCGTCCATTATCCTGCTGCCTGATCTTTGCATAATGGCCGGTAGCTATAAAATCACAGCCAAGTGCATCGGCTCTTTTCAGTAATGCTCTCCATTTAATGTGCGTATTACAAAGCACGCAGGGATTGGGTGTGCGCCCAGCCAGGTATTCATCCACGAAATTGTCGATCACGAAGCCCCCAAATTCTTCCCTGATGTCCAAAATATAATGTGGGAATCCATGTTGCACGGCAGCCATACGGGCGTCATTAAAGCTGTCTACATTGCAGCAACCCGTTTCCTTTTTGCTCCCACCGCTTGCAGCATAGTCCCATGTTTTCATGGTAATGCCGACCACATCATAGCCTTCATCGTTGAGCATCAGGGCAGTAATGGTACTGTCAATACCGCCGCTCATTGCCACCAAAACTTTACCTTTCCTGCTCATGATCTGTAAAAAATTGCAAGCCTGCCTGCTGCACCTTCACGAAGCTTCGGCGAAACAAGTCCGGCAGGCGGGTCGCAAATATACGCCGGATTTGCGGCCTGCTGAAATGAGAGGTAACTGCGGTACCCATTTAATATAAGATCAGGCAATGGGTCTCAACACTACGCGCTGCGCCTTTGTGAAGCTTGCGCCACCTAAAAGTGTTAGCGACCGCTCGACCGAAGCAAGGCCGACCGGCAGGCAAGTAAGCTAAATCAAAACTAAGCTTCAACTGCTTCATGAGGTTTACTTTTCCAAATTGGAGTTCACTTAAAAAGATAAATTTATCATCCTGTCGGAATTATTGAATCACCACTTTAATGTTGAGATAGCTAAAAGGAATGGCTTCGTTATCAGAGCGGGTGTACATCAATGATACATTGAGGCCCGATATTGTTGCCGATAGCTGACCACCCATAAAGCCAATGGGAGAATTGATCTGCAATTTCTTGTCAGCTGTAAGTACATAAATCTTCACGACCTTATCAGCATTCCCGGGAGGGATAGCATTTTGAAGAGGGCAGATATAAATGCTCGAAGTAACCCTGGTCCAATTGGCAGCGGTCAAGTCAATTTCACTTTTGGGATAAGGAGAGCCTGTGTCACCACCACCCCCTTGGGTGGTCAATTCTTCCTTACTGCAAGAACTTACGCTGAAGAAGGCAACTAATGCAATCACAACAGCTAAATATGACGGTTTCATAATTGTAATTTTTGGGTTGAAAGAACAGGTTCAATGCTGAGCCAAAGCTATACAAGCAAGAAAGCAAAGTCCAGCCAGATTGAGCAATCTGAGGGAATCGGTAACCAGTTTTACCCCGGGAATGATTATATGCGAAATACTTTCGGGATCGCTATCACTTATTTGGGGGTCTTTCGCAACCGTAATTTTCGGGAGCCCGGCGGCAGAAGTGTTACCAACAGCTGGCACAGGAGATATAATGTTAAGATTGATTTTTTTTCGCTTATAATGTGATTGCGTGATTTGCAAAAAAATCCACAGCAATTACAAGTTGATTACTTCTTTGCTGTGGTTCGGTTTTATAACACGAAAGATTGCTAAGAGCCTTGTTGAGGATAATTAATCATCGTTATTCTTAAATCATTCAATCACCGCTCTAATGTTCAGGTAGCTGAAAGGAAGAGGATGATTATCAGAACGGAGATAATTTACCGATATATGTGGGCCCGATGCAGCCGCTGATAGCTGACCACCCATGAAATCAATTGGTGTATTGATCTGAAGTTTCTTGTCAGGTAAAAGAAGATAGATCTTTATTTCCGCATTCTCATGGCCAGGTGGGATGACACCAGGAATGGGGCAGGTATAAACTCCACTCGCAACCTGGCTCCAGTTGGCGGCGGTTAAATCCAACGTATAAGGACTAAATGTCTGATTTGTGATATTACCGCCCCCTTGGGTGGTCAATTCTTCCTTACTGCAAGAACTTGAGCCGAAGACTGCAGTTAAGAAAATAACTACTACGAAATATGACGGTTTCATAATTGTAAATTTTGGTTGAACGATCAGCTTCAATGCTGAATCAAAGCTATAGCAGCGCGTAAGGGCAAACTACCCAGATTGAGCAATCTGCCCGAAACGGTACACAGTTTTACTGGTGCAATGATTAAGCGTGCAAGGGAAATGCCTTTTCCGTCAGAACACGCGTCCAAAAATGCTGGAGCCGGGAATTGGACGGGTTAATCTCAGATCCTGTTGGGCCGCAACTTCGTCAGCAGGACATCCTTTTTGTTTCGGGACACATCAATGGAAGAGCCATCACTCATAACGACGTAGCCGCCATCTCCCTTGTAGTATTTTTCGATTTCATTAAGATTGACCACGTACGAATGATGAACACGCAGAAAGGAATATTCTTCCAGCATTTCTTCCACTTCCCGTAGCAGTCGCGATACAATCAATTTTTGTTTGTTCTTAAGCTGGAAAATAGTGTAGTTACTGTCGGAGGCGCAACTTATAATCGAATCGATCGGGATCATTTGTAATCCTTCCATTGTAGGAAGGGCAATCTTCCTGATTGACGAAGCAGGTTGATAAAGTTTTTGCAAGAGAATTTCCAATTGCTGGGGAACAGGACGCGACAAACGTTGAACCACTTTTTGCACCGCCGTTCCCAGTTCCTGCCGGTCCACGGGTTTCAAAAGATAATCGAGGGCGCTAAACTTAAAGGCTTTGATAGCGTACTGATCATAACTGGTGGTAAAAATAATTTCGAAATTTATGGCAGGTAATTTTTGAAGCATTTCAAAACCATTCATGCCCGGCATTTCAATGTCAAGGAATACAATATCGGGCTTGAGTTTTTGTATGGCCAGTATGCCGGTTTCCCCGTCTTCGCATCGCTCCACTACCTGCACATCGGGACAATGTTCTGCGAGCAGCATACTTAAGGTCTTGCGGCAATGAATTTCATCATCTATAATGACCGCTTTAATCATAATGAAAAGGCAATTTGATCAATACTTCTGTACCCGCGGCCCTGCCATCCGGCAAAACGAGATCTTTTACGACAATCGGGGTTTCAATTTTTTCCTGTTGTTGCAGCATCGCCAGGCGATCCGCGGTAATTCGCATACCCAAAGATTTATGGGGCAGCGAAGACTTGCTTTTTAATTCAGCTGCCCTGTCTCTTCCGATACCGTCGTCGGTGATTTTGCAAAACAGTATTTTTTCCGTTCCGTAGATTTCTATTTCAAGATGTCCTTTTTCCTTTTTTTGCATCAACCCATGCCAGATGGCATTTTCAGCATAAGGTTGAATGATCAGTGGCGGCACTTTCGTCATGGTCGTGTCAATATCCTTCACCGAAATTTTATAGTCAAATCTTTTTTCAAATCGCAGCGATTCAAGTTCGAGGTATAGCTGCAGCGCTTCTAACTCCCGGTCAAGAGGAATGAATGATTCCTGGGAATGGTGTAAAATCAGCCTTACCAATCTCGAAAATTTTGAAAGGTATTCCGAGGCCTGTGATTTGTTATTCTCGAGAATGAACATGTTGACCGAGTTCAACGAATTAAAAATAAAATGAGGATTCATTTGCGCACGGAGCGCCTGCATTTCCAGCTCAACAGTCTTGTGCTGCAGTTCTGCGAATTGTTTCTCTTTCTCCGAACGTTCCAGTTGCTTGCGGAATTTTTGATGCAAACGCCAACGAATTACTAAATAGAAAAGTGTAATCAAACAACCAACTGCAGTTATTATAAACCACCAGGTGCGGTACCACGGAGGCAATACTTTAAAGGTGTATGTTAAAGGGCTGCTCCAAATCCCATCAGGACTCTGTGCCTTTACTTTAAAAGTATAACTCCCCTCACGTATATTGCCGTAAGTCGCATTGGTTTTTTCGCTTACCGGGCTCCAGTCATTTTCATAGCCTTCCATCATGTATTGGTAGCGTACAAAGCCAGGTCTGGCCGGTTCTATTGCTATAAAATCAAATGTTATATTGTTATGCTCATAAGGCAACACAAGATTTACCGGCACAGGATAGAAGCGGGTAATGCTGTCAAATTTTATAGAGCTAAACTTTTTACGCATTGCCTGGCGTTGCTCTTCATCTAATATTTTTCCAAACTGGGTTATTTCTTCCATGCCGTTTGGAGTTTTTAGAAAACTCTCAGTCTTTTCTTCTTCGTGACTGAGATCATACCAGGAAATAACTTCATTATTTATTTTAATACTTTGGAGAAAAACAGCACTTGGATTGGGGTTTTTATGTATGCTGCTGTAGTCAAAGCGAACAGTTTTTTCACGGGTGCCGACACCAGCCCAAATGATTCCTTCACGTGTTACCAGGATGTCGGAAGTAATCTCTTCAATTGGATAACCTGTTTTGATGTTGTAGATTTCAAAAACCGGTTTGAAATTGTTGCTTTCAAGTTCACCATTCGAAAGTTCATTTGAAGGTTGTAAATTTTTCTGACCCAGGTGATTTAGAGTATCTTTTAGATCCTGAACAAAACCTTTTAAAGCTGTAAATCCTTTATAGGTGCCGAGCCATATTATACCTGTTTTATCCATCGCAATATCCCTCACCTGATCATCTGACAACCCCTGGGCTGTGGTAAAACTTATAAGTGATTTTCCATCGTATCGGCTTATACCACCGCCATTAGTGCCAAACCAAAGGTTCCCGTTTTGATCTTCCAGTATATCCCATACGTCATTATTTGAAAGACCCTGCTCAATTGTATAATTAGTGAATGATTTGCCATCCTGGTCTAACCGGGATAATCCCCGATCAGTGCCAAGCCATAAATTTCCCCCTTTATCTTCAAAGATTTTTTTGACAACATTACCAGGCAGCCCCTGGGCTGTAGTGTATGTTGTTAGAGATTTGCTATCAGAACTTAATCGGGATACTCCGCTTCCCCAGGTCCCGAACCAAAAATTTCCCCTTTTATCTTCAAAGATGTTTATGACCCAATTACTGTCCGGCAACCCCGACAACCCCTGGGCGGTTGTATAATTAGTGAATGATTTGCCATCCTGGTCTAACCGCGCTACTGCTTTAGGACAGCCGAACCAAATATTTCCCCTTTTATCTTCAAAAATATTCAAGACAATATTGTCAGGAAGTCCCTGGGAGGTAGTGTATTTTGAGATTGATTTGCTATCACGACTCAAACGCAATGCTCCCTCTCCAAGTGTACCGACCCAGACATTCCCTGCTTTATCTTCGAGAAGACTTGAAACTCCAGTGTTTAACAGGACGTCATTGGTGGTTAAGCTTGTTAAAAATTTCAAATCCCCGCGTAATACTGATACACCCCCATCATCCGAGCCGAACCACATATTACCATTTTTATCTTCGACGATGCTATTTAATTTGTTATTCGGCAGCCCCTGCTGAGTGCTGATACTCGTGAAGTCTTCTTTACCAGGAATCGATTTTTTATTCCAGCTTAATTGGAATGCACCTTCTCCTGTACCAAACCATAGATTTCCTTGTTTATCCTCAGTTATAGTTTGAACAAGCGGTAATCCCTCTGCAATCGTATAATTCGTGAACTTGGGTTTTTTACCGGGAAGCTTTTTTTTGCTATCTAAGAAGGATATTTTACCCCTGCCGTTACCGACCCAGAGATTTCCATTTTGATCTTCCAGAATGCTTCCGACGGCATTATTTGCAAGACCATCTGCAGCAGTATAATTGATGAATGATAATGATCTGCTATCCCAACAGCTGACACCAGCATCCCACGTGCCGATCCAAATATTTCCGCTTTTGTCTAGCAGCATGCAGCGTGTATGATTACTTACCAACCCCTGGGCTGTAAAGTTGGTAAAGGATTCGCCATCGTAACGACTTATTCCACCTTCCCATGTGCCGAACCATATATTTCCATTGTTATCTTCAATGATCGCCCATACAATATCGTCAGCCAGGCCCTTCGTAGTATAATTCCTGAATGATTTGCCATCGTAACGACTTACACCACCTCCCCAGGTTCCAAACCAAAGATTCCCGCTTTTATCTTCGAATATGGTCATTACGTTATTATTTGCCAGCCCATGGATATTAGTATAATTGGTAAAAGATTTTCCATCGTAACGGCTTACTCCACCACCGAATGTACCAAACCATAAATTCCCGTTTTTATCCACATACCCTGTTTGTACTCTATTATTGGTAAGGCCATTCCTTGTGGTAAAATTTTGCATGGGTACAAAAAAACCTGCGGATCTTTTCTCCGGTGGAAGGATTTGAATAGTTTTAGAGCCGGCTTCAGTTTTTATACTATAAGAATCAGCGGTCTTTTGGGGAATGGTAATAGTGAGTGGAGATGGGCAGGTGTCAAGAAGTGTTACTACAGGTGCTTTACCTGTAATTGCAACGGGTGTTTTTTGCTTGTTCTCTTTTTTAGAAGTATCGTGCTGGTCCGGTTTATTTTGCGAGCAGGCAAAAATAGTGGAAATGGTAATAAATAAATAGAATCCTCGTACAAAGGGTTTATATAATAAGTTTATTGTTTTACGCATTTCACTTCTGAGTTCGTGAACAAACAAAGAATCGGAATCGTTAATAATCTTTCAATAGCGCCTACACTTCTATCAGCCCGTACCTATACGTTGACTTTTTTATAAACATTCAATTGTTTTTTCTAATGTTTACATTAGTCCATCTGTAACTAAAGTTAGGCAACATCCCTAATGTTTTTCGGCAATGAATTTCATCCTTACGATTATAGCTTTTATCATAATGATACGGTCCTTTGATCATTACTCCTGTACACGAAGCCTGTTGTCTGCGCTTTTCTGATAGACTCAAAACTACAGAAGTTCTCAATTGCTGTGGATTTAAACATCAACTGATTGCATAATTGTCTTAGTCATGCTGTTTTGTCATTTGCCGATATTCTTTAATTAATTCCATTTCCCCGTCAATGACCTGGACTATTTTCCAGAAAATTGCGTCCCTGGTTTTATCCATGAGTGTTACGGTATAAACGGTGATGCCGTTAACAGTGATTTCATGTACACAAAAAATGCTGAAATCATAGTATGCGCTTTTAACGACGTGACGAACACTATGTGGCAGTTTTTCTTCATAATAATACCGGATCATAGCTTCACAAGCTCCCCTGCTATTGTAAACTATCCAGTTTTGGATATCATTATCGACAAAGTAAGCCGCAAACCCCCCTTTTTCTGATTTAATCCATTTCACGTCACTTACATTTCGGAAATCCCTGGCAAAGCTTCTCACTGCGTTAGAATTACGCTCGTTAAGACGGAGTGAACCAGAGTCCCATGTTCTGTTTCTTACATGAAGTGCAGTATATGTTGTGTCGTTGAAAGAATGTAAATCCAATTTTCCAACGCCATTTGAATTTTGGGCATTGGATGAAAAGATTATTGTGAACAATAGTATCGCGTTCGTACAAAATGCGCGCAATTTCTTTTTCATAACTGTAAATTTGAAATTGATCCTTCCTTAAAATATTTTTGATCTAGTGTCTTGGATACAGATGATGTCTTATTGTCCATATCCCCACCTCATTGCCCAGTTTTTGTCCGGCATTGCAGGCAAAGCGGAAGTGTATTCCTGCTCTTACTCTTGAATCCGCATTTTCATTCGCAGCTTCTTTAATGTTGTCGAAACTTCTCAAAGTACCAGCGGGCACAGCTGTCGTGGATGTCATTGTAAAACCGGTGTGATTTCCAAAGAAAAGGGTCAAAACAGCGGCGGCAGCATTACCCAGTGTGCTATGTGTGGAGGGATAATCAGGTACCGGTGGCGTAGGTTCTGCCGGTTCCCAATTTAAATCTTCTAAAGTATTGTCGTTGCCATCTGTCGCAGCAGCACGAATGGCAGTATAAGGCCTCCATAAATTATAATAGAATTTTGAATCCCAACCCGCGATATAGGAATCCGCCATTGCCATATTCAGGAGAGCAAATAAACGGGCTGTGGCAAATAATCCTTGTGAATGTTTTGTTGCCGTTACCCTGGCTACCCTGTTCCAGCCAATTTCCGAAAACTCATACCACCATTTCGCATAGTTAGATTGGTCTGCGGTTCGGCTGTTGCTATTGCTACTACCCACGTCCTTTACTTCATTGAAATCATGGGTATAGGTGGAGCTGTTTAGTGCCGGTGGAGGAGAAGACCGGAACTGGTTGTAGCTGTTGAGAGAAAATGGTTGCATGGTTTTCCAGAAAGGAGCAAATACGAAAGGAAATGGCGGCACCGCATTATATTCACCGGGAACAGTAGAAACGGGGATCGTGACTACCGGGTTTGCAAAAGCTCCGTCTCCCGCTCGCAAGGCAAGGATAGCGTCGCCAGCCGCAGCTCCCAAGGCAATACCGTTTTCTTTCTGAGCCCCATCGGGAATGGTTGACAGGGATGCTGTGAGCGCAGAATCAAGGATGGATATACTTTCAGGATACGATGCTTTTAATACAGCATATGCAGCACTCGCTGCCGCCGCAAAAGGGTCGGTACGAGCCCGGGCTGTTGTCGTCTTATAAGCGTACTGCTCATAGACAGGATTAATTGCATTGAGAGCATCGTGCATGGCAATATGCACCATTGTATTGATGCGGGAAGAGAGCAATGCGTGCTGATAGGTCGGGCCGCCCTCAGCCAGGAGCGTTACTTCGTTCCAGTCGATTACTATTTTGTTGGGCAGATTGTCAACAAACCTATCAGGGTGATCTTTTATACAGGAGGTCAGTGCTATTGCAGAAAATAGTACTGTAATCACCAATGACTTAATAAGACTTTTCATGTAACTATATTTTAATGAACTGAAGAATTGAATAAGGTCTTTTATCTGGTGTAGCGATCATGGAGGATGTTTGCTTTTCCATTCAATGGAAAATATAGACCGCAAGTGTATTAATGGCTCCGGCTGGTAAGTAGGATGCAGGTTCATCGGTTTGCAAATGCCGGTCTTTACAATTGGAAACCAGCAGCTCGTTCATAAATGTCAGATGCAGGAGCTCGTTTGACGAGCCAATATGCGTATTGGGCCGGCTTAAAACAACAACTGGAGTAAATCGTTGGATAATTCACAACAGCCAACCTGGAAGAAGAGGCGGATGGAGCGAGCTCCTGAAAGCAATAATGAGTTCCACCGGTGCCGTAATCACAAATAGCGATCGCTCAGAATAAAAAACCACAGCGTTGCAGTTTCAATGACTGTGTGCTGTGGCTTGCCTTTATAACACTAAAATACTGCTGGGGCCTTTTTCGTTTGTCCAATTTCGGCGCTCGCCTGTGTGTAATTATTCGAATGTCACTCTAATGTTCAATGAAGTAAATGGAAGGGAATTACTACCACGAAAATTTATCTTTACGTCCGTGGTAGAGAAAGTGGGCCATAATGTGCCATTCTGATAGCCAATAGATGGACTAATGAGCAAGTACGTCCCATTTATTGACATATAAGCCTTCGCCCTGCTCACATCGTTAGCATTCATGGTAGTTTGAAACGTGTGCACGTAAATTCCGTCCGGGTTTAACTGCCAGTTATTGGCAACAAAATATAATGACTCCAATTGAGTAGTGGTATTTCCATTGGTGTTGCCGTTACCTGGATTTCCCGGAGGATTGACTTGCTCTTTTTTGCATGATAATATTCCGACGCCGACCACCCAAGCCAAAAGCACTATATAGAATTTGTATTTCATAACAAATATTTTTAAAAGTGTGATTAGAATTGATTGCCGATTCAAAACTATGTCAGCCTAAAGCGAGATACCAGCCAGATTGAGCAACCTGCTGTGAACAGATGCTATTCTTACAGGCAGAATGATTATAAAGCTTGAACATGGTGCTCCCCGACGACTGGAGGTAATTTCACAGGATATGCTTAACGGATAAAACAGGATGCGTGTCCTTAATTAAGAATATGTAAACCTCGCATAAAAGCCACCTCAAATGAAGACGAAACCTTTTTTGAGGTGGTGGTGATCTTCATGATGCCTATGAGTTGCCGCTGCTTAATTACTTTTTGTATAATCTTCCATAACTTCCATTTCGCCGTCTACTACTTTTACTGTTTTCCATGACGTTTTGTCTTCCATCTTTACCACGTAGGCAATTTTCTCATTCCTGTTCACCTCTGTGATAAGATAAATATCGTAATCATAATAGGCGCTTTTTACCAGTCTGCGAATTTCACGAGGTAATTTTTCTTCCTGGTAATAACGCAGCATACATTCGTAATTCCCATTTTTATTATAAACTACGAGGCTTTGTATGTTGTCATTGGAGAAATAGGCTGCGAATTGCCCCCCCGAAGTTTTCATCCACTTTACACCGGTTGCTTTTTTGTAATCTTTCGTAAAATTTCTAACCGCTTTATTATTGATTTCGACTGCTGAAGCAGGTGTGGCAGTTCCCAGGATACCATTTTGTGGTTGTATGGATGAATAACTCAATTTTTCAAGGGAAGCATCATCGTAGAGCTTGGCTACAGTGTTCGAATTTTGAGGATAGCTGCTAAACGTTGAGATTAGCAACAAACATGTAAGACTGATGAAGGTGATTTTTTTCATAATAATAGGTTTAATGGTTAACGATTCTGTGTTGAATGATGAATCAAAGCTAGTTCAGCGACAAACCGGATACTAGCCAGATTGAGCAACATGCCGGGAACAATGGACAATTGGTACAACGATTATCGAGCTATAGGGGAATCAGCTCAGGATCGTCCGGGGTGTAATTTTTTGAGGAGCATTTCTTTTTTGCTGCGGCTTACGTCTACAGTGGAATCATCACTCATTATAAGGTAGCCGCCTTCGCCTTTAACGTATTTATTTACCTCGTTAAGATTTACAAGGAATGAATGATGCACCCGGAGAAAAGAGTATTCTTCGAGCATTTCTTCGATTTCCTTCAGCGTTTTGGAGACAACTACCTTTTGTTTGTTTTTTAACATTAGGGAAGTGTAATTACTGTCTGATGCACAACTGATGATGGAACTCACGGCGACCATTTGTAATCCTTCCATTGTAGGAAGTGCAATTTTCTGGATTGACGAAGCAGAATGTTGCAGTTTATGTAGGAGTATTTCCAGTTGTTGCGGGGCCGGGTAATTCAACCGTTGAATAACCTTTTGAACCGCCTTCTGTAAATCTTCCCGGTCGATCGGTTTTAAAAGATAATCCAGTGCGCTGAAGCGAATAGCTTTGATGGCATACTGGTCGTAACTGGTCGTAAATATGATCTCGAAATTGACGACCGGAATCCTTTCCAGCATTTCAAAGCCATTCATCTTTGGCATTTCAATATCAAGAAAGAGGATTTGCGGAGGGTTCGCTTCGATAGCCGCCAGGGCTTCTTCACCCGAATGACAGATGGCTATCGTTTTTACCGCGGGACAATATTGTTCCAACAGCGTTGCGAGCGACTCACAACTATAGGGTTCGTCATCAACAATTATTGCTTTTATCATTTAATGTTTGAATAAGCATGAATAAACTTATGTTGCAGTTGCGTTCAATCTTCCAAATCATCCCGATTATATTTAATCCGTAACGTAACTCTTGTGCCGGCGGCAAATCCTTCAGCATCTACGAGGTCCTCAATAGTGAAATCGCCCGGGTTGTCGTCTTTATTATTTAAAGCAATGCGCTCGGCAGTGATTTGAGTGCCCAGCGATTTTTGTTTTTCCACCGACTTACTCTTGTATGTTTCGGCCTTTTGCCTGCCCACACCATTGTCCGTAATATAACAATTCAAATAACTGTTTTGAATATCAAAATTTATATCGAGCACACCCGCGCCTTCTTTGTGCATCAGGCCGTGCCA
>Ga0207701_10000208_pt1 | contig 58899 bp, 39 predicted proteins | sample KBSSwiSSwithPhiX_FD_184294 | JGI IMG/M metagenome (GOLD analysis project Ga0207701, IMG submission 184294) | Switchgrass rhizosphere bulk soil microbial communities from Kellogg Biological Station, Michigan, USA, with PhiX - S5 (SPAdes) (version 2) | ecosystem: Environmental > Terrestrial >... | reverse complement strand
CAGCCTCCCAGGTTCCTTCCGCCCGATTCATCATTCGCGGCACGATTGTCGATCCCACCGGCGCAGCGCTCGCCGGGGCCGTGATCACCGCCACGTCGGACGCCGGCCGTCCGTCTGCGTCCGTCACGACCGACCAGACCGGTGCGTTCGCGCTGCTGCTCGATCAGGGCAGATACAGGGTGACGATCTCTGCTCCGGGATTCCACGACGCGATTCGCGAGATCGACGAGCGAACCGACGCAGTGCGGATTGTGCTCGAACTTGCGGGTGTGCAGGAGAACGTCAGCGTCAGCGTGCGTCCGGGTTACGAGGCCGCCGCGATCAGCAGCGCCACCAAGACGTCGACCCCGCTCAACGATGTGCCGCAGTCGGTCACCGTCGTGACCCAGCAGCTGGTGAAGGATCAGCTGATGACAAGCATCGGCGACGTCGTCCGCTACGTGCCGGGGGTCACCTATCACCAGGGTGAGAACAATCGCGACCAGATCATCATACGGGGCAACAGCTCGTCTGCCGATTTTTTCGTCGATGGCGTACGGGATGACGTGCAGTACTACCGTGACCTCTACAACCTGGAGCGGATCGAGGCGCTGAAGGGACCGAACGCGATGATTTTTGGCCGCGGCGGCGGTGGCGGCGTGATCAATCGCGTGATCAAGCAGGCCGGGTTCCGGCCGCTCCGCAGCGGCGACGTGCAGGTGGGCGGCTATGGGAACCGGCGGCTGACGGCGGATTTCAATCAGCCGTTGTCGGACACCATCGCAGTTCGCCTGAACGGAGTCTTCGAGAACTCCGACAGCTTCCGAGATTTTGTGAACCTGGAGCGCGGGGCGATCAATCCCACCGTCACGTTCACGCCCGGTAGCCGCACCCGGATCGCAGCCGGCTACGAGTATCTGCGCGATACCCGTGTCGCCGATCGAGGCATCTCCTCCTTCCAGGGCGCGCCGCTGGACATTGACCCTTCGACGTACTTTGGAAACCCCTCGGACAGTCACGTGCGGTCACGCGCGAATACCGGATGGCTTGCCGTCGAGCATCGAATCGGCGCCGCGACGATCCGTGAAAGGGCGACGCTCAGCGGCTTTGACCGCTTCTATCAGAATTACGTCCCTGGGGCGGTGTCGGCCGATCAATCGCAGGTTGCCCTCACGGCGTACAACAACGCCACCCAGCGCAACAACGCGTTCAGCCAGACGGATGTCACCTACGCTGTGCAAACGGGGGCACTACGGCACACGTTCGTCGCGGGGGTGGAGCTCGGCCATCAGGATACCGACAATTTCCGGAACACCGGATTCTTCAACGACGAACTCACGTCGATTCGTGTGCCGCTTGGCAATCCGACGACCGATGTGCCCGTCATCTATCGTCAGAGCCTGACCGACGCGGACAATCACGTGCTGGCGAACGTGGCCGCCGGTTTCGCGCAGGATCAGGTCGAGATCTCTCGGTATCTGCAGCTGGTCGGCGGGCTTCGGTACGACCGCTTCGATCTGACGTTTCACAACAATCGCAACGGCGACGATCTCGAGCGAGTCGATCACCTGACGTCGCCGCGCGCGGGCGTCGTCTTCAAACCGATCCGTCCGCTGTCGCTTTACGGCAGCTACAGCGTTTCGTATCTACCGGGCTCCGGCGATCAGTTCTCGTCGCTCACCGTGATCACCGAGCAGCTCGAACCCGAGAAGTTCAACAACTACGAGCTTGGCGCGAAGTGGGATGCACTCTCCTCGCTGTCGGTGACCGGGGCCGTCTATCGCCTCGATCGAACCAACACGCGCGCCACCGATCCGAACGAGCCTACGCGCATCGTGCAGACAGGAAGTCAGCGCACCGACGGCGTCGAGCTCGGACTGAACGGCCAGGTTACGTCAGCATGGAACGTGGCAGGCGGGTATGCGTATCAGGACGCCTTCGTCACCAGGGCCACCGTTGCCGCTCGCGCAGGAGCGCAGGTCGGGCAAGTCCCTCGCCACACGTTCTCGCTCTGGAACAACTACGACATCGGACGGCGGTTTGGCGCAGCGCTTGGCCTCATCCATCGGTCGAGCATGTTCGCCGCCATCGACGACACCGTCACGCTGCCCGGATACACGCGGGTTGATGCGGCGGTATACGTTCCGTTCACCAGAAACTGGCGCCTCCAGGCGAACGTGGAGAACCTGTTCGACGCGGAGTACTTCGTCAACGCTGACAGCAACACGAACATCTCGCCCGGTTCGCCGCGCGTGATGAGGATCGCGCTGAGAGTGAACTTCTGAGCTCTGGAAGAACACGGACGAACACGGACACAAAAAAAGCACGGGTCAGACAGCACTGCCGCGCTGTGGTACAGTGAGCCGCCATCTCGGTCATCTGTTCCTCACGCGGTGAAACATGCGTATTGCCACCGTTTCCCTGACAGTTATCGCGCTCTTGTCCGTGCGGTCGGTTCTGGTCTCGAGCGACGTAATGGCCGACGATGCGCTCGCCGGCGCGCCGTGTGAGTCCCTGGCGTCGTTGACGCTCGCCGGCGGACGCGTGACATCGGCCTCTGCTGTGACCGCCGGCGCGTTTACGCCTCCAGGCGCAACCGGACGTGCGGGTGTGTCCCCGACGTATGCGGCGCTTCCAGCGTTTTGTCGCGTTGCGGCAACCCTGACGCCAACTCCCGATTCGGATATCAAGATCGAAGTCTGGCTTCCCGCAGCGAATTGGAACGGCAAGCTGCAGGCGGTGGGAAACGGCGGCTGGGCGGGGACGATTTCGTACGGAGCGATGGCGGCAGCGCTCGCGGCTGGCTACGCAACCGCGAGCACCGACACCGGCCATTCCACAGCTGGTGCCGCGTTTGCGCTGAATCATCCGGAAAAGCTCGTCGACTATGCGCACCGCGCCGTGCACGAGATGACGGTGCAGGCGAAGGCCATTACCGCGGCATTCTATGGCGGCGGCCCCAAACTCTCCCTGTGGAATGGCTGTTCGACCGGCGGACGTCAAGGAGTGATCGAGGCGTCGATGTATCCGGCCGACTACGACGCGATCGTTGCGGGGGCTACGCCGGTGACGGCGCCGCGCCTGCACGGTGTGAGGCTCCAGTTCAATCGGATGGTGCATCGATCGGACGACAGCTATATCCCGCCGGAAAAGTACCTGGCGATTCACGAGGCGGCCCTGCAGGCCTGTGATGCGCTCGACGGCGTCAAGGACGGTGTGATCGATAGTCCCGACCGTTGCGCGTTCGATCCAAAAGTGCTCGCGTGCGATGGAAACCAGGGCCCGTCCTGCTTGACACCGGCACAGGTCGAGACCGCTCGAGCGATGTACGCACCGGTGAAGGACCCGAAGACGGGAGCGACGCTCTCCTTCCCGATGCTGCACCCGGGATCCGAGCTTGGCTGGGCCACTCTCGCCGGACCTCAACCCTACGGGATTGCGCTCGAGGCGTTCAAGTACGTAGCCTTCGGCGATCCAGCGTGGGACCCGGCATCGCTCAATCCCACAACCGACATCTCGCGGCTCGAGCGTCAGGCATCCGGCTTTGAACCGCCGTCAGCCGATCTCAAGCCGTTCTTTTCGCACGGTGGGAAACTGCTGCTCTATCACGGCTGGTCTGACCAACAGGTCGCGCCGATGAACAGCATCACATATTTCGATGCGGTGCTCAAAGCAGCGGGCAAGAATGCCGCGGGAAAGTCGATCGCGCTCTATCTCGTACCGGGGATGGGCCACTGCCAGGGCGGCCCGGGCACGGATTCGTTCGACAAGGTCGCCGCGATCGAACAGTGGATCAGTACTGGGAGCGCGCCGGCCCAAATCGTCGCGTCGCACCGGACATCGGGCACCACCGATCGCACGCGTCCGCTGTGCCAGTATCCGCTGGTTGCGAAATACAAAGGCTCGGGGAATACGGACGACGCGGCGAGCTTTACGTGCGCGACTCGGTGACACGGGTTCGACAAGGTGCTACGGGGCCGCTCGACCGTGAACGAACCCCGCAGAACCCCGTGGAACCTGTAGAACCCCGCAGAACCTTTGGTCTCAGCGTTTGCGCCGTGCGACGGCGGTGCCGGAGCCGCTTCGGCCTCGCATCGTGGACGGCTCTTCCTCTTCTTCCTCGTCCTCGGAGTGCGCAGCGTCAGCCGCGCTCTGATTGATTCCCCCTTCGGCCAGCGACGACAGTTTCTTGTCTGCGGCCTTCTCTTCGTTCAGGTTCTGCTGGAGCAGCGTGGCGGCCTCGCCGTGCCCCATGCTCTGCGCCCAGGCGATGAGCGTTCCATAGGCGGCCATCTCGTAGTGCTCGGCGCGCTGCCCCGCGGCAATCAGGCAGGCATCCATCGTGGCTTCATCGAACTCCCCGCCCATGATGGTCTTGCCTTCCTCGATGATGCCGGCAATCCCCTCGCAGTGCTTGCCGCGTGGCTTTTCGTCGAGGCTTTCGAAGACGCGCTCGAGACGATCGACGTGTCCCCGTGTCTCCTCGAGGTGCGACTCGAACGCCGCACGAAGGTTTGATGACGCCGCAGCCTTGGCGAGCTTGGGCAGCGCCTTGGTGAGTTGCTTCTCGGCATCGTATGTATCGCGCAGCTCGTCGATAAAAGCATCGTGCAACGTACCCGCGTCGGCCATGTTGTGTCCTCCCCTGTGAGCCTAGCTTCTTACGTGTGGTTTCATCACGACCTTGATGCATCCGTCCTGCTTCTCACGAAACGTGCGATACATCTCCGGCGCATCGTCCAGTGCGACGCGATGCGTGATGATGAAGGACGGATCGATCTCTCCGCGCTCGATTCGTTCGAGCAGGCCAGGCATGTACTTGTGCACATGCGTCTGGCCCATCTTCAGCGTCAGACCCTTTGCAAATGCAGCGCCGAGCGGAAACTTGTCCAGCCATCCGCCGTAGACACCGGGTATCGAGACGGTGCCGCCCTTGCGGCATGACGAGATCGCCTGACGCAATGCGTGCGGGCGATCCGTCGCGAGATACATCGACGTCTTGGCACGGTCGTACCAGGCATCGAGTGTCGTGCCGTGCGATTCGAGGCCGACCGCATCGATACAGGAATCAGGGCCTTGCCCTCCGGTCATTGCGCGCAGTGCTTCTGGGACGTCGACCTCGGAATAGTTGAGCACTTCCGCCTTGCTGTGCGAGGCCGCCATCGCGAGCCGATCCGCGAATCGATCGATGGCAATCACGCGTTCGGCACCCAGCAGAAACGCGCTCTGAATTGCGAACTGACCGACCGGGCCGCAGCCCCATACCGCGACGGTGTCGCCTGGCTTGATCTGACAGTTCTCGGCAGCCATGTAACCGGTGGGAAAGATGTCCGACAGGAACAGCACCTGTTCATCGTTCAGCGATGATTGAACCTTGAGCGCGCCGACGTCGGAAAACGGTACACGCGCGTACTCTGCCTGTCCGCCGGGGTAGCCGCCGTACATGTGCGAATAACCGAAGAGCCCTGAGCCCGCAAACCCGCTGACCTTTTCTGCCATCCAGGCATTCGGGTTGGAGTTGTCGCAGAGCGACCACAGCTGTTCCTTGCAGAAGTAGCAATTGCCGCAGGCGATCGTGAATGGCACAACGACCCGGTCGCCGACGCGAAGGCGGGTGTTGCCGCTTCCCACCTCCACGACTTCCCCCATGAACTCGTGGCCGAGCACATCGCCTTTCGCCATCGTCGGAATGTAGCCACCGTAGATGTGCAGGTCGGAACCGCAGATTGCGGTCGCAGTGATTTTGACGATCGCGTCGCGGGGGTTCAGGATCGATGGGTCCGGAACCGTGTCGACGCGAATATCTTCCTTTCCGTAGTAACAGACGGCTTTCATGTGGTCTCCATTAGAAGCAATCTCATCAATCTGCCGGCGCCGCCACCAGCAGGGCGAGCGAGCGCGCGAGCCACGCGTCCGGAGCGAGCCGTCGAAGCGGCGAGCGAGGACGCGTGTCGGGGAGTCCGAGAGGCGACGCCCTCGGTTAAGCCTGAGCTGAAGACCGCGCGAGCTCCCCTGCTTCGAGCACCTGCTTGAGCCGGCGCAAATCTTCGCGGACGGTTTGCGAGGGTTCGCGGCCGAAGAGCGTGGCAGCGAGCGCTCCGGCGCGGCCGCCTGGCGGGGCGTATTGAAGGCGGACGGAGACGCGCGTGCTCCGGCCATTCCTGACCGTATCGAAATTGACCGAGCCTGCGCTCATCACGTCCGCGCCAGGCAGCGTTCGCCACGCAATTACCTCATTCGGGACGTCGTTGATGATCTCCGCATCCCAGGCGACATGCATGCCGCCCGGTCCGCGCGCGACCCAGTGCGATCGCCGATGATCGATCTCGGTTACCCGTTCGAGATACCCCATGAAGCGCGGGAGATTCTCGAGTCGCCGCCAGAAGCGATAGACCTCGTCGATCGGCTTTTCGAGAGAGATCGCCTCGCGCACGTGGACGCCGCGGTCACCCGCGAGCGCCGTGCGTGTGTCCTGCGCAGACGATCGGCCGTTGGTGAATCGCGGCCAATTGCCGGAAAAAGCGCGGTAGGCCAGCGGAGTCGCGGCCGCCGCCAAAAACACACCGGGTACGTTTCTGCGGCTGAGGCCGTACGCCACCATCGCGGTCGCGGTTGTCAGCGTTGCTATTCGCTCGATCACCCCAGCGGCGGTTGCGTGTTCCGGTTCCACAAGAGTTGATTGCATCTGTTCCATTTCCGGGTGACTCCACGTTATGGGTGGTTACGCGCACGTGAATGAAGCACGCGCTGTACCAGTCGTGTCCGGCGACTACTCGCGCCAGAGCTCGGAGGCAGAAAAAAAGACGACGAAGTGCGAAGATGTCGATCCGGGGCTTTCCCGTTCGTTTATGGAGCAGGTGAAGGGATCAGCTTGCCGTCGTCTTGCTGTCACACCAGAATGGCAGGCTGTGATCTGAACGAAAGGAGATCGCAAAATGGCAAAAGCAAAGAGCCCGATTCCAGTGGGATTTCACTCGGTTACACCGCAGCTGACGCTCGACAACGCAGCGGAGGCAATCGACTGGTACAAGAAAGGCTTCGGCGCCGAGGAGGTGGGCCGGGCGATCGGACCTGATGGAAAAATCATGCACGCCGAATTGCGCATCGGCGACTCCAGGCTCATGGTCAACGACGCGATGATGGGCAGCAAGGGTCCGAAGGCGCTTGGCGGCTCGCCCATCTCTCTCTGGATCTATGTGGATGATGCCGACTCGCTGTTCAATCGCGCTGTCGCCGCGGGTGCGCAGGTTCCGCCCGGGCCGATGGGCGCCGTGGCCGATCAGTTCTGGGGCGACCGCTGCGGGACGCTGATCGACCCAGCAGGGTACCGATGGACGATTGCAACCCGCAAGGAGGATCTGACTCCTGAGGAAATCAAGCAGCGCCAGGATGAATTCATGAGGAACTTCGAGCGCGAGCACGCAAACAAGTAAAGTTAAAAGTTAAAAGTTAGAAGTTAAAAGTTAGAAGGTTCGAAGGTGGGAGTGAAGAGACGCGGGTCAACCCTGGCATCTTCCCTCTCCCTTCTGCCCCTTTCTCGTGGACCACGGGCTCCTTTCGGAGCCAGCAGTATTCGTCCGCTGCGGTCTCGGTCGAGGTCGAGTTCAGACAGCCTATAATCACCAGACACTCGGTTATGGTTCTGGACGCGCGAGGATCGAGCGTGGAAAGCCACGCGACGCGGCGGTTGACAGCGGAGCATGTCGCCGCTCGCGCACTGATGGAGTCGCCGACGTTTGGCGATGCCGCGCCCAAGATTCTTCAGGCCATTTGCGAAGCTCTGGACTGGGAGTACGGCGCGCTCTGGCGGATCGACCGCGAAACCTCGGTGCTTCGCTGCGTCGACACTTGGCGGACTTCGGCGACGGCCTTTCCGAAATTCGACAAGGTCAGCCGTGAAACCACATTTGCCGGCGGTATAGGTCTGCCGGGCCGAGTCTGGAGCACCGGGCAGCCCGTCTGGATCCCCGACGTCGTCCGCGACCCGAATTTTCCCCGGGCCAGTATCGCCGACAACGAAGGACTCCATTCTGCGTTTGGATTTCCCATCCTCCTGCGCGGCCAGGTGCAGAGCGTCCTGGAGTTCTTCAGCAGTGAGATTCGGGCGCCCGATGAAGATCTCCTCTCCACGCTGACCAGCGTTGGGAATCAGGTCGGCCTGTTCGTCGATCGACGACGCGCACAGGAAGAGCTCGATCGATTCTTCAACCTGTCGCTCGACATGTTCTGCATAGTCGGATTCGACGGTTTTTTCAAACGCGTCAATCCCTCGTGGCAGAAGGTGCTCGGCTACAGCGAGGCGGAGCTCTTTGCGCATCCGTACATCGACTTCATCCATCCGGACGACCGCGCCGCGACCGGCGTCGCTGCCGGCCGCCTCAGCGACGGCCACGAAATCAGCTATTTCGAGAATCGGTATTTCCACAAGGACGGAACGATTCGCTGGTTGCTGTGGACGTCGACGCCTCTTCCCCAGCAGCAGATCATCTATGCCGCGGCGCGCGACATCACGGAACACAAGGCGGTGGAAGAGACGCTGGCGACCTACGCCCGTGATCTCGAGCAGAGCCGGCATGCGCTCGAGGAGCAGACCGGGCGGCTGGCGCAACTGGTCAAGGAGCTGGAGCTCGCGAAGGCACGCGCGGAGGAAGCGGCGGACACCAAGAGTGCATTCCTCGCGAACATGAGTCATGAGGTCCGGACGCCGCTCAACGGCATTCTGGGCATGACCACGCTCGCGCTCCAGACGAAGCTCTCCGCCGAACAGCAGGAGTATCTCGACACGATCAAATCCTCGGCCGAGTCGCTGCTCGCCATCGTCAACGACATTCTCGACTTCTCGCGCATTGAAGCTCGCCGCCTGGACCTGGAGCACACCGAATTCGATCTTCGGGAAGGGGTTGGTGATGCAGCGAAACTGCTCGCACTGCGCGCCAGCGAAAAGGGGCTGGAGCTGGCCTGCCATATCGCCGCCGATGTGCCCAATGAGCTGCTTGGCGACGTCGGCCGTCTGCGCCAGGTCCTGCTGAACGTTCTCGGGAATGCCGTCAAGTTCACCAGCACCGGTGAGGTCGTGCTTCACGTCGACGTCGAATCGATGACCGCCTTGCGCGCCACGCTTCGGTTTGCGGTCACCGATACCGGCATCGGCATCTCAGCCGACAAACAGCAGCAGATCTTTCAGGCGTTCACGCAGGCTGACACCTCGACGACGAGAAGATTCGGCGGCACGGGGCTGGGACTGGCGATCGCGCTGCGGCTTGTGGAGCTGATGAATGGACGGATGTGGGTCGAAAGCGAAGTCGGTCGCGGTAGCGCGTTCTTTTTCACGGCGACATTCGATCGGCCGCAGACTGCCACGCGCGAACCGATCGTCGACAAGGTGCGGGCTCTCGATGGCCTCCGCGTCCTTGTCGTCGACGACAACGCGACAAACCGGCGCATTCTGCAGGAAATGCTTGCCAGCTGGCAGATGCGACCAACCGTCATGGCTGATGCCGAGTCGGCGCTCGACGCGCTGCGAGCGGCGGCGACCAATGCGACGCCCTTCGACGTGATCGTCTCGGATCGCCAGATGCCGGCGGTCGACGGCTTCATGCTGGCGCGCCGCGTCCGGCGGGAGCGGGCGCTGGCGAAGACACCGATCGTCATGTTGATGTCGGTGGGTGATGCGAGCGAAGCCGCGCGGCGCGGTGTCGGCATCGATGCCTATCTGACCAAGCCGGTCAAACATTCCGATTTGCTCGACGCGCTGGCGACGCTGTTTCGCGTGTCCACGCGCCGCCCGCGAGAGAACCGAGCGGCACGGCCCGCGGTCAGCCCGGCCAGGCGCCTGCGAATCCTGCTCGCCGAAGACAACGCCGTGAACCGCAAACTGGTCACGAAGCTGCTGCAGAAACGCGGCCATCAGGTGGACGCTGTGGAAAACGGTCGCCTGGCGGTCGACCGGATCATGTCGGCACAACCGGACGCATTCGACGCGGTGTTGATGGACGTGCAGATGCCGGAGATGGGCGGATTCGAGGCGACGAAGGCAATTCGCGAGCACGAAACGCAATCGCGCGGACACGTGCCGATCATCGCGCTCACCGCGCACGCGATGGCCGGCGACCGCGAGCGATGCCTTGCCGGCGGGATGGATGGCTACCTGTCAAAGCCGATCGACGTCAACGACCTGATCACGACCGTCGAGCAGTTCGGGACCCGCGCGGCGGCTGAATCGGCTGAGACGACGACGCCGAATCGCCGCGCTGTCTTCGACGAGCAGGCGGCCATGGCTCACACCGGAGGCGATCGACGACTGCTGAAGCAGGTGATTGCGATCTTCAGATCCGACGCACCGGCATCGCTTCGACGGATCGATTCTGCGCTTCGCCGGCACGACAGCGAGGCGCTGAGGATGGCCGCTCACGCCGTCAAAGGCGCAATCGCCACCGTGGGATCGCCCGCGGGCCGGGAAGCAGCGTCCGAACTCGAGTCGATGGCGCGCTCGAGCAGCTGGGTCGAAGCGCACCGGGCAGTTGACGAGCTGCGTCGTGTCATGCGTCAGCTCGATGAGGCGTTCCAGGCTGCGGGGCTACTGCCTCGCGCCTCGACCCGGAAACGCGTCCGGCGCGCGACGCCACGCAAGCGGAGTAAACGATGAAGAAGATTCTCGTCGTCGACGATGACCAGGCGACTCGCCTGGTGCTTCGAAAGGTGCTGACGAGCGCCGGATTCTCAGCGTCCGTCGCCAAGGACGGCGTCGACGGATTGAAGGCGCTGAAGACCAATCGCTACGATCTGCTGCTGCTCGATGTCTGGATGCCGCGCATGACGGGGCTCGAGCTGCTGACCAAGCTTCGCGCGACAAAGGCACGCCCTCGCGTCGTCATCATGACCTCCGACGACACGCCGCAGACCGTGCTCGAGACGGTGAGAGAGAGGGCATTCAAGTACGTGCACAAACCGGTCGAAGCTCTGGCGCTGTTGCAGACGGTCCGGGAGGCGCTCGCAGCAGCCGAACCTCCGCCCATTGAAGTCATCTCGGCGCGGCCGGAATGGGTTGAGCTCGTCGTGCCCTGCACGCGCGAGGCGGCCGAGCGGATTCAGACGGTGATGGCTCAGCTCGATACCGATCTGCCGGCGGACCTGAGAGACACGATCGGCTATGCGTTCAGAGAGCTGCTCCTCAACGCCGTCGAATGGGGGGGCAAGCTGGATCCGAAGCGAAAGGTACGGATCGCGTGCCTGCGAACTCAACGAATGCTCCTGTATCGAATTGCCGATCCGGGTCCGGGATTCAAAATCGATAATCTACCGCACGCAGCAATCGGGCACTCGCCTGACGATCCGATCGGTCACATGATGGTGCGTGAAGAGAAAGGAATCCGTCCTGGAGGCTTCGGTTTGCTGATGGTGAAGAACAGCGTTGACGAGTTGATCTACAACGAGAAGCGCAACGAGGTCGTGTTCGTGAAGTATCTGGACGATGGCGCTGCCAAACCCGAGTCCGTTTCAGGGCGGCGAAAGGCTCGCGGCACGGGCAAAGTCGAGTCTTGATGCGCCCCAATCGCTTCGGGCTGCCCCCCTTCCACACGCTCCACGTCGAGGTCGAGCGGCCCGTCGCGACCACACGGGCTACTTCTTGCGGATCAGGCCGTCCTTTTTCATCTGCTCTGTTGCGCTGGTGACGATGCCCTTGACGGTGGCCTGGGCGTCCTTGGGGTCGACGGTTTCGCTCGTTCCCGCCCACACCAGCTTGTTCCCGGCGATGTCAAAGATCAGCGTCTCGACCAGAACCTTGATCTCGGTGCGGCCGGAACCGATTGGGATGGCGGCGCCCCACGCGTACGGGTAGTAGTCCCATAGCGAGCCGTAATAGCTTGCGCCGGCCCAGACGACCGCGGTTGGAATCTTCTCCTTGGAGAGATCGACGACGCGCATGATGACGACGCCGGCGGCGCCGCTCTTCTCAAACCAGCGCTTGGCGTTCTCGGGGTTGCGGATTTCCTCGCCCGGGATCATGCGATACGCGGCCACGCCCTCGACCCCGCGTGCCGTCAGCTCGCGCGCCAGCGCTTCCTCCGCGCTCATCCGAAGCGAGAGATCGTCGCTGATGACCAGGCCGACAACCTTTCTCCCGGCGTACGACATCGCCGCGGCACCCGGCGCCTTCCACGTCGATGTGAACTTCGCCTTGGTCTCGAACGCCGGCGAAACCGAGAGGGACAGGATGGTGAGAATCGCGAGTGCGTGTGTCATAAGAACGAGTCTGCCATTTCGAACGAGCGATGCCATTGCATCGGTCGGGTCCTTTTCTACGCGGGAACGTGATCACCACCATCTGTATCACAAACCGCCCGTCGGTCGCCGATCGCTACATCACGTGACGAGAGGGCCGCAGGCTGACGTACACGCCGAATCCCGGAGCGACACGCCCGTCGTACCGCGATGCAAGATCCTGCGGCACGATGCTGATTGACGCCGTTCCGCCAAAGCCAATCGTCGCTCCGCGCCGTGGACGAAGCTCCCGCACGTAACCGGCCTGGAGCTTGGCGACGGTAAAGATCGACCTGGCGAATTCGTGCGCGTGCAGATCTTCTGCCGGCTTTTCGACAACCTCCGCGCGTCCATAGAAGGTGTGGGTGTCGTGGAGCACGACTGTGCTTTCAAATAGTAGCGATTGCGTCGAGGCGTCGAACTCGTCAGCCGGGATGATGACGTGTCCTGAGTTCATGCCATACGAGAGTGTTGACCCCCAGATGCCATCGCTTCCGAGCGGGCGATGGTACGTGAGCGATGCCGTCAGCCTGTTGATGTCGTTGCGCGGCAGCGGCGGGAACTCGAATTCCGCCTCGGCAAGATGCCCGGCAGATACTTGAAGGGCGAATCTGTCGGTTGGCAGGAACGTCACCCGTCCCGAAAATGAGTCGAGCGGGCCCAGGTCGAAGTCCGCACGATTCTCGTCAGGCTCTCGCCCGTTGAAGAGCGATCCTTCAACTTTCCATCGCGTGTCGTACGCCCCTGCCGTGACGACGCCAAAAGAAATATGCGTCGCGTCCATCCAGTGGTGAGAGATCGGCGCGATCGGGTTCAGCATGGCGGACACGCGGTGAGGAAAGCTGACTGGTCCGAGCGCTGGCTCGCCCGACAAGCCTCCATAAATCTGCCACCGCCACGATCCGCGCAACGGGTGATCGTAGTCGGCGGCCAGCTCCATGAACAGGTCATGCGGATGCTGGCGATCGTGGATCGTATCGCCTTCACACACTTCACCTGTCGCCAGGTAGTTGATGAACCCGCAGTCGCTGACCGTCCACGGCTCCAGGCTGAGCATCGCCCGTAAACCAACCCTTGCGCTGCCAACATGGCGCCGTGCCTGCAGCATGCCCCAGTTGACGACCGAAAACTGGTGCGTCGCGTATCCACCAGTTCGGTGTGGATTGGCCGGTTCGTAAAGGAACTGAGGAAATGCGGCGCCGTGCAGCATGACGCTCCAGCCGTGCCACTCACGCTCGACGCCGAACATCGGCGTGGCATCCGGGAGCCACGAAGTGCCGGACGCCTCTCGCGGTTGAAACAACTCCATCGTCTCCGATGTGTGCATGTGCTCGTGCTGCGACGGCACCTCCACGGTGTCAGTCGGGGCCTGTGCCAGCACCGGCGCAGCGCACGTGAGCCCGAACATACAAGCGAAGATGCAGCTGACCCGCGGCAGCGGTATCGCCAGAACCATTACGCGACGACGTCGGTGAGGTCGATCGACACTCCGGTAGGCGAAGAGATGTGGGGCGATTCAGACCAATTGAGTTCACGTGGCACTTGCCCATTGTGTCATGTTCGCCTTTCGGGGCGACGGAACGGTTCCGAATCGGCCGAGATATAGAATGTCGCCGCAGATGCCCCTCACCGCCGGTACGAAACTCGGCCCGTACGAGATCACAGGTCCGCTTGGAGCGGGCGGCATGGGCGAGGTCTATCGTGCTCGCGACAGCCGATTGAACCGTGACGTGGCCATCAAGGTTCTGCCGCAGTCGGTTGCGCACGATCGAGACCGGATCGCGCGATTCGAGCAGGAAGCGAAGACGACCGCCGCCCTCAATCATCCCAACATCGTGGCCCTCTACGATGTCGGCTCCGAGGGCGGGCTCACGTTCGTCGTTTCCGAGCTGCTAACCGGGAGCACGCTTCGAGAGCGGCTGCAGTCGGGTGCGCTGGCTGTTCGCAAGGTCATCGAGCTGGCACAGGAAATCGTAAGTGGTCTCGCTGCTGCGCACGCTCGTGGAATCGTCCACCGCGACCTGAAACCGGACAACATCTTCGTTACTACTGACGGGACCGTAAAGATTCTCGATTTCGGTCTGGCGAAGCTCACCGAAATCGCCCCGGCCGCGGTTGCAAGCGTCGCGACCATCACCTCACCGCAGACCGCGCCTGGTCTGGTGCTTGGAACCGTAGGCTATATGGCACCCGAGCAGGTGCGGGGGCAATCCGCGGATCATCGTGCGGACATCTTTGCGTTCGGGACCATCCTGTACGAGCTCCTCACAAGCAGGCGCGCATTTCATGGTGCGACGCCGGCCGACACGATGACGGCGATCCTCACGACGGATCCGCCGGAGCTGTCGTCCGATAGCAGGAACGTGCCCCCGGCGCTCAACGTGATCATGCGTCGCTGTCTCGAGAAGGATCCGCACGATCGATATCAATCGGCGAGAGATCTCGGATTTGCGCTGGAGACGGTGTCGGTGCGTTCGAGCGATCTCTCGATTGCCACACCGACAGCGCGCCGGCGCGGATCGGCAGCCGCCATCATCGCGGCTCTCGTCGGCGCAGCGGCCCTGGGCGCAGCGTGGGTGCTGACGCGGCCGACACCAGCGACGGCATCAAGGCTCGCCGTCTCGATCGATTTGCCTTCTGACTTGACCATGTCGGCTGGTCCAGCAGTATCGCCGGATGGCCACATGCTGGCGTTCGCCGCGTTCGACGCCCAGGCGGTGTCGCGAATCTGGCTCCGGTCGCTCGAGACGTTCGAGACACGCGCGCTTGGCGGGAGCGACGGCGGCTCGTCTCCATTCTGGTCGCCTGACAGCCGGTCACTCGGCTTCTTTGCGCGCGGCAAGATGTGGCGGGTCGAGCTGACTGGTGGTACGCCCCGCTTTCTCGCCAACGTGTCGGAGCAACGGGGCGCTTGCTGGGGGCCCGACAACGTCATCGTCTATTCGCCACAGCCGGACGGCGGCTTGTATCGAGTGTCAGCCGATGGCGGTACGCCTTCCCCGTTCACGACGCTCGACCGCCAGCGGCACGAAGTGTCGCACAGATGGCCACGATTTCTTCCCGGTGGCCGACAGATCGTATTCCTGAACCGCATTGCTGAGACAACGCCCCAGTGGGTGATCAGCGTCGCGAAAGTCGACGACGGGCGGGTGACGCAGCTACTGGACGCCGACTCGACGGGCTTCTACTCGGACGGCCGGCTGTTGTTCGTGCGCGGCGCTCAGGTGTTCGCGCAGGCGTTCAAGCCGGACACGCTAACCCTGTCGGGTGATCCGATTCCGGTGGCCGACAGAGTGTGGAACGATTTCGTCGGTGTTGGCGGTCTGGTCGGCTTCGATCTGGGGCCCGGAGTCTTCGCCTGGAGACCGAGCGTCGAAGGTGCCACGCAGATCGTGTGGAAGGACCGCACGGGAAAGTCTCTGGGAAACGTGGGGCCGCAAGGGGCAACCAGCATGGTGCCGTCACCGGATGGTCAATTCGGTGTGTTCGCGCTCACGGAGACTCAGAACCACACCGTTGGAGTGTGGTTCACGGACCTCAGCAGCGGCACGACGAGGCGTTTCGCCGCGCCAGATACCACCTCGACGTCTTGGGTATGGTCGCCTGACAGCCGCCGGATTGTCTATTCACTCTTGCAGGGCGCCGCGTTCGATCTGTACGTCCGGGACGTCAAGCCCGGGAGCGCTGATCGGTTGCTGCTGCATACGGATGGCGTCAAGACGGCCCAAAGCTGGTCGCCGGATGGCAAAGTGATTCTCTTCAACGCGGGCGATCCAAAGACACGCCTGGACCTGTGGGCCCTTGACCTGTTGCCGGACGCGAAGCCGCGGATATTCGCTGGCGGCGAGGCGGATCAATGCTGTGGCAGGTTCTCGCCAGACGGCCACTGGGTCGCCTACGTTGCAACCGACTCTGGACGGCCGGAGGTGTTCGTGAAATCCTTCGCCGGAACCGAAGATGCCGTGCAGGTCTCGTCCAACGGCGGCGGCGCTCCTGAATGGCGCGCCAATGGCCGCGAACTGTATTACATCGCTCCCGACAACCGTCTTATCAGCGTGCCCGTGACCATGACGGCGAACGCGTTCAAAGCCGGATCTGCGACCGCACTCTTTCGCATCAATACGAAGGACACCCAGGGTGCTGCTGTGGGTATTGCTTTCGATTCCGTCTACGCGCCGGTCGGCAACGATCGCTTTCTGGTTGCCGAGTCCCAGTCGGACACGCGCGCCTCGATGGTCAATCTGCTGTTCAACTGGGTACCACCGCCGCGCTAACTGGATTCTTACGATTTCGGCAACGGCCTGATCTTGATGTTCCGCCACTTGATCGTCAGCGGCTGTTTCGTGGTGATGCCAAACTCGGGATGCAGATTCACCTCGCGTTCGCTGAGACCGTGAATCTGCAGGCCGATGAATCCTCGTGAGTGCGTCTTATAGACCTCGTCGTTGACGAGATCCTCGACAAGGTTGCCGTTGACCCAGGTTTGAATGCGTGGTCCTCGAGCAACAATCCGCAGCCTGTTCCAGCCCCCATCGATGAAGTAGTGATGGCCGGCGTCGATCTTCTGCTGCGACGACAGCCAGTTGGTGCCCATCGCTTCTCCATACAGCAGACCGGTCGCGGGCTCTCCTTTGTAGGAGCGCCGGATTTCAACTTGTGGACCGTTGACGCGTCCAGCGGCGGATTCAAAGCCTCTGCCGGTGGTTTGCAGCGGGCGGACGGTGCTCCTGATCTGAATGCCGGAATTCGTAATCGGATCGATGGCGGTTTCCACCTCGAGCTCGAAGTCGTCGAATTCCCGGGTGGTGCAGAGGAACGAGTTCATGCTGGCGCTGCTCTCAACCGTCCGGCCGACAATCGCCCCGTCCTCGACCGTGAATCGGTGAGCGCCGTTCATCTGAACCCATCCGTCCAGCGAGGAGCCATCGAAGAGAGTGATCCAGTCGGCAGACGATGGCTGGGAGGCGGACGTTTGGGGCCCGCTGCCCGGCAGCGCGAACGCGATCACCGCATCGCCGGACTTGGTCGCATTCTTGCCGCTGCCACCCGCGGCAATCGCGATGTACTGACGGCCGTCGACCATGTATACGCTCGGGGTCGCATACCCGCCGGCAGGCAGCTGGTACTCCCACAGGATCCGGCCGGTCGCCTTCTCGAAGGCGCGGATCTTTTCATCGGCAGTGGCGGCGACGAATATCAAGCCCCCCGCGGTCGCCACCGCGCCTCCGAAATTCAGGCTGCCGGTGTTGCGAATCCCTTTCGCAACCAGTTGGGGATACTCCCCGAGCGGAACCCGCCAGAGCAGGTCGCCCGAGACAAGGTCAATCGCATTCAGGGTGCCCCAGGGCGGCGCGATCGCCGGCACGCCGTGCTGATCGAGAAACAGTGGGTACCCATCGATGGTGTAACGAGCGACGCCAATCGTGGTCGACGCGGGGGTGTTCGTCCGTTGGGGCGGAGCTTTCAGATATGTCGAGAGCGCGCGCAGCTCGCGCGGCTGGAGCTGGCTGAACGCCGGCATCGCATTGCGTCCATGGGCGATGACGTTCTCGATCTCCTGAGTCGTGCCTTTCACGTCGACGAGCGCCGGAGCCTGTGTAGGCGTTCCTTGACGATCCACGCCGTGGCACGCGGCGCACGTGCGTTCGAAGATACGCTGCCCGAGACGCGCCGCGTCGAGCGACTCCCCTTCCGTGTCGTGCACCGGCCGAAGGCGATTGATCGTCGGCGCTTCGTTGACGTTGACGTACAAAGTATTGAGCACGGGATCGAAGCTCGCGCCGTGCCACTCGGCGCCGCCCAGGTGGCCTGGCGTCGTGATCGTTCCCTGCAGGCTTGGCGGTGTGTAGATGGATCCCGAGAGATATTGGCGGAACACCTTCAGCGCGTACGCATGCGACTCCGGGGTGATGTTCGTCAGGTCCGCCTCGCCCAGCGACTGGCGGACGAGCGGACGAGGCTTGAGCGGAATCAATTGCGTGGGCGACGCTTCTTCGCCCGGCACGGTCGATTGCGGAACCGTCACTTCCTGAACCGGGAACAATGGCTGCCCCGTCTCCCGGTCGAGCACGAAGGTGAAGCCCATCTTCGTCAACTGCACGACGGCGTCTCTCGTGACGGCCCCGTTCCGGAGTGTCACCAGAATCGGTGCGGGAGGATTGTCGTAGTCCCAGATGTCGTGCCGGACGGTCTGGTAATGCCACTTCCGCTCGCCGGTTGACGCGTCCAGGGCGAGGACGCTGTTGGCGAACAGGTTGGTGCCCTTGCGCAAGCCGCCGTAAAAATCATCGGTCGCCGAGCCGGTCGCGGCAAAGACCCAGCCGCGCTGCTCATCGATCGTCAGCCCGCCCCACGCGTTCGCGCCGCCGTAGGTCTCTCCGTCCACCCATTTCCACGTGTCATGGCCAACCTCGCCGCGAGCGGGAATCGTGTGAAAGATCCATTTCATCTCGCCCGTGACGGCATCGTAGGCGCGGATGTGCCCCGGAGAGGCGTCATACGTCTCGTTCACGCGCGAGGCGATGATCAGGAGGTTCTTGAAAACGGCTCCAGGCGACGTCATCTCGATGACCGCTTTCGCTGGATCCACGCCAAGGTTCTGCCTCAGATCAACGAACCCTCCTTTGCCGAAGGCCGTGATCAGGGCGCCGGTTCTGGCATCGAGGGCATAGACGCGATCGCGGACGAAATGAAAGATCCGCTCACCTTCGGCCCCTTTCCAGTAGGTCACCCCGCGATTACGGAGCCGGACCACTTCGCCGTTGTTGTACTTTGCGGGATCGAAGACCCAGATCTCTCGTCCTGTCGCCGCATTCAACGCCACGGCCCTCAGCGCGGGCGTGGTGAGGTACATCACACCATTCACCACCACCGGATTGGCGTGCATCGTCGATCGCTGGTTGGCATCCCTGGTGTGGTATTCCCACGCCGGCTGGAGCGTGTGGACGTTCGCCGCGTGAATCTGGGCAATCGCCGCGTACTGATTGCCTTTCGGATCGCCGCGGTAGACGGGCCAGTCGACGCTCTCGCTGGAGGGAGCGAGCGACGGCGTTCCGGTCGCGGCCGACACACACAACAGGGCCGCAACGATCGGGATGTAGACGGTGGGCCGCACGATCATGGTTTTCTCGTGCTCGCTTCGCGAGTCTGTCGCGGGGATTATATGAGACACCCGCTGCGATATGCTTGCTCACACACCACGCAATCCGGAGGACCATGATTCGAGCGACTATTCTCGGCGCAGCGCTGATCGGATTCGCCGTTGCCGCTCCGACCGATCCCGATTTCAGCGCTGAACGATTCAAGGCTCACGTGGCCTTCCTGTCCGACGATCTTCTCGAGGGACGCGAGGCAGGCACTCGCGGCCACGAGATCGCGGCGAAGTATGTCGCCACGCAGCTGTCCCTGCTTGGCGTGAAACCCGGTGGCGATGGGGGCACATACTTCAAGCAGGTTGACCTCCTGGAGTCGCGACTGGCCTCGGCGCCGTCGCTTGTCGTCACCACACCGAGGGGCGCACAACCGTTCAAACAAAGTGTGACGGCCATGATGCGTGGACCTCTTGCCGGTGGATCGGTTCACGTGCGTGCGCCGCTGGTGTTCGTGGGCTACGGCATGACCGACCAGGCGATGGGATACGACGACTACGCCGGGCTCGACGTCCGGGGAAAGATTGCGGTCGTGCTTCAGGGGTCGCCGCAGGGGATGGACAGCGAGATTGGCGCGCACCTGCAAAGCGAGCAGGCGCGCTTTGCCGCGGATCACGGCGCTGCCGCTGTTCTCTTCGTCCAGAATCGTGCGTTCTCCACGGCGTTTCCCTGGGCCCGCGTGATTGAGTTTCTCGGCGCGCCGAAGACGGCTTGGGCACGAAAGGACGGCACGCCCGACGATTCCAGTCATGGACTGAAAGCGTCAGCGCTGCTCGAACCGAAGGCGGCGGCCGCGCTTTTCGAGGGCGCCGCGAAAACACTCACACAGATTCTCGATGAAGCCGACAAGGCGGGCGGCCGACCCAAGGGCATGCCGCTGAAATCCAGCGCCGAGATTTCCGTCAGCACGCGCGTGCGTCGCTATTCGAGCCCTGACGTCATCGGTGTGATCGAGGGCTCAGATCCAAGACTCACGGACCAGTACGTCGCGCTCATGGGTCACGTCGATCACATCGGCGTCAACAAGACCGGCAGCGGCGATCGGATCAACAACGGCACGCTCGACAACGCGGCCGGCACCGCGACTCTCCTCGAAGTGGCTCGAGCCTTGACGACGAGCGCCCGGCCGCGGCGGTCGATCCTGATCGTCGCGAACACCGCCGAGGAAAAGGGTCTGCTTGGCGCTGACTATTTCGCGCACAATCCGACGGTGCCCATCAACCGCATCACTGCAGCGATCGATCTCGACATGCCGCTGCTCCTGTATGACTTCACCGACGTCATCGCGTTTGGCGCCGGGCACTCCACGCTCGAGCGAGCCTTTCAGAAGGCCGGCGCCGAGATGGGGGTGAAGCTGTCACCCGATCCGATGCCCGAGCAGGCGGTATTCGTGCGATCGGATCACTATGCGATGGTCCGGCAAGGCGTTCCTGCGGTGATGCTGGCCACCGGCATGGCCAACGGCGGCGAGTCCGCGTGGCCGAAATTCCTCAGCACCCACTATCACCATCCGTCCGACGACATGTCCCAGCCGATTGTCTGGGCTGCCGGGGCGAAGTTTGCGGAGCTCAACTATCGGGTCGTCCGACTGCTCGCTGACGACGATGAGCCGGCGCGGTGGTATGCAAAGGATTACTTCGGGGATTTGTTCGCGCCAAAGGCGTCGAAAGCGCCGAAGCCGTCGAGTCAGACGCCTCGGCCGTGATCGCTAGCGGCTCACTCGACGGCGGCGAGTCCCGCGCGTAGAATTGGCGGCATATGCCTCCGGGGAGGTCTGGCCGATTCTCGCCTGCCGCCATCGCGGCAGGTCTGCTGGTCGTCGGTGGTGCCGTGACGGCGGGGTCCAAAGGTCCCGTTCCGCACCCAAATGCGGCCCGCCCTGCCCACGCTGCCCTTGTCGAAGAGTATTGCCTCTCGTGTCACGACAAGGATCACGAGAAGGGAGGGCTCGTCCTCGAAACGGTTGCGACCCAGGACGTTGCGCAGCATCCCGAGGTCTGGGAAAAGGTCGTCAGAAAGCTGCGCGCCCGGTTGATGCCGCCGGTCGGAAAGGAGCGGCCTGACGAGACGACCTACGACAGCGTCATCAAGTCGCTGGAGACGTCCCTCGATCGTGCCGCGACGGTGCACCCGGACCCGGGTCGCACGGCAACGATCAGGCGGCTCACCCGCACCGAATACCAGAACGCGATTCGCGATCTCCTCGCCGTTGACATCGACGTCACCCCATGGCTGCCGGCAGACGAGACCAGCTACGGCTTCGATAATGTGACCGTTGGCGATCTCTCACCGACGCTGCTTGACCGCTACGTCTCGGCGGCGGAGAAGATCAGCCGGGTGGCGGTCGGCCGGCCGAGTCGATCGCCAGGCGGCGAAACGATCCGTATTCCGGCCGATCTGACGCAGGAAGAGCACATCGACGGCCTGCCAATCGGCACTCGCGGCGGGGCGCTCGTGAACTACACGTTCCCGATGGACGGCGAGTACGAGATCCAGGTGCGATTGACGCGGGATCGGGACGAACACGTCGAGGGCTTGAGCGAATCCCACGACGTCGAGCTGCTGCTCGACCGCGAGCGGGTTGCGCTGTTCACGGTCAAGCCGCCGGTGCGCGCGGCAGGCGTGCCCGACACCGAGCAGCCGTCGCACGCGAAAGTGGATCAGCACCTGAAGATCCGGATTCCGGTGAGGTCGGGTCCGCATGCCGTCGGCGTGACCTTTCCGAAGAAGCCGTCCGAGCTGCTCGAAACGGCGCGGCAGCCGTACCAGACGCACTTCAATTCCTATCGGCACCCGCGCATCCAGCCGGCCATCTACTCCGTGTCGATCATCGGACCGTATGACGCGAAGGGTCCCGGCGATTCGCCGAGCCGTCGTCGGCTCTTTGTGTCACGGCCGGCAAGCCCTGCGCTCGAGGATCGATCCGCGCGGCAGATCCTTTCATCCTTGATGCGGAGAGCCTACCGGCGTCCAGTGACCGACGCCGACCTTCAGGCGCCGTTTGCGGTGTATCAGAAAGCGCGCGAGGAAGGAGACTTCGACGCGGGCATCGAGATGGCGCTGTCGGCGGTGCTCGTGAGCCCGCAGTTCCTGTTCCGCGTCGAACGAGATCCCGGCGGTCTGTCGCCGGGTACGCCGTATCGCGTCAGCGATCTCGAACTGGCGTCGAGGCTGTCATTCTTCCTGTGGAGCAGCATCCCCGACGACCTGCTGCTGAACGCCGCGGTGGCGGGAACGCTGCACCAACCGCTCGTGCTCGAGCGGCAGGTGCGTCGCATGCTGGCGGACAGCCGATCGGAAGCGCTCGTCACCAACTTCGCCGAGCAATGGCTGCGTCTGCGCAACCTGGATTCGATCACGCCGGACATGCGTCTGTTCCCGGACTTCGACGACAATCTCCGTCAGGCCTTTCGCAAGGAAACCGAACTGTTCTTCGGCAGCGTCCTTCGCGAAGATCGCAGCGTGCTCGATTTGCTGAGCGCGAAGTACACGTTCCTGAACGAGCGCCTCGCCAAGCACTACGGGATTCCCAACGTATACGGCACGCGCTTCCGCCGCGTTGGCCTCGACGAGGACAGCTGGCGCGGCGGGCTGTTGCGGCAAGGCAGCATTCTGACCGTGACGTCTTACGCGACCCGGACGTCGCCGGTGCTGCGCGGCAAGTTCGTCCTCGACACGCTGCTCGGTGTGCCTCCCCCGCCGCCGCTGCCCGACGTGCCGACCCTGAAGGACAACACCGTCAACGGCAATCTCTCCGTGCGGGAACGGCTCGCCGAGCATCGCACCAACGCGGTCTGTGCGCCGTGCCACAACATGATGGATCCGCTCGGCCTCTCGCTCGAAAAGTACGACGCCGTTGGCCGCCGTCGCTCGGCCGAGGCGGGAATGACGATCGATGCGTCGGGCGGTCTCCCTGACGGCAGCAAGTTTGCCGACGTGCCAGGACTCGAAGCAGCGCTTCTGCGGCGACCGGAGTTGTTCGTCGGCACGCTCGCCGAAAAGCTGGAAACCTACGCGCTTGGACGCGGCATGGACTACTACGATGCCCCGGCCATCCGTACGATCGTGCGCGACGCTCGCGCGCAGAACTACCACATGTCGTCGATCATCCTCGGAGTCGTCAAGAGCCAGCCATTTCAAATGAGGAAGTCACGATGATCATCACGAAGAAGGCGCTACCCCGGCGGACGTTTCTGCGTGGCATGGGCGCCACCGTGGCGCTCCCGTTGCTCGACGCGATGGTTCCATCGATGACGGCGCTGGCTCGAACGGCCGCCGCGCCAGTGCGACGGCTCGGCTTCGTCTACATGCCGATGGGGTGCGATCTGCCGCGGTGGACGCCGTCCGGCGACACGCTCACTGAGCTGTCACCGACCCTGCAGTCGCTCGCGCCGGTCGTCGACCAGCTCACCGTCCTCTCCAACATGGAATTGAAGAACGCGTATCCCGGCACGCACGCGACGTCAAACGCGGCATTCCTCAGCGCGGCCAAGGCGAAGTGGACCGAGAGCACGGACTATTACCTGGGAACCACGGTCGATCAGATTGCCGCGCAGCAGATCGGGCAGCAGACACTGCTGCCATCGCTGGAGATGTCGATGGACCTGCTGCAGACAATCGGCCAGTGCGACAACGGCTATGCCTGCGTCTATCAGAACAATCTCTCGTGGTCGTCCCCGACCAGCCCGTTGCCGGCGGAAGCACACCCGCGCACGGTGTTCGAGCGGCTGTTTGGCGAAGGCGGAAGCACGGCCGATCGCGAGGCGGCGCTGCGCCAGCGAGCCAGCCTTCTCGACTCGGTACGCGAGGACATGACCCGCCTCCAGAACACGCTCGGACCGGAGGATCGCACCCGCGTCAGCCAATATCTCGACACCGTCCGCGAGGTGGAGCGCCGCATTCAGAAGGCTGAAGCCTCGACCAGGGACAGCGCCTTGCCGGATCTGGATCGGCCGACAGGAGTGCCGGCGGCCTACGCCGATCATGCGAAGCTGATGTTCGATCTCCAGGTGTTGGCCCTGCAGGGTGACATCACCCGCGTGATCACCTTCCAGCTCGCACGGGAAACGAGCAATCGCACCTACACGGAAATCGGTGTCGCCGACCCGCATCACCCACTCACGCATCATGGCAACGATCCGGAGAAGATCGCGCGGATGGCGAAGATCAATGCCTTCCACGTGTCGCTGTTCGCCTACTTCCTGGAGAGGTTGAAGGCCACGCCGGACGGCACCGGGTCGCTGCTCGATCACTCGCTGTACCTCTACGGCAGCGGCATGGGCAACCCCAATGTGCACGATCACGTAAACCTGCCAATCCTGGTCGCGGGTGGAGGTGCGACTGGCATGAAGGGTGGCCGTCACATCAAATACGCGGAGCCGACGCCGCTCGCCAACCTGCACCTGACGTTGCTCGAGCGTGCCGGGGTGAGGATGGACGCCTTTGCCGACAGCAAGGGCAAGGTGGACGAGTTGCTCTCGTTGTAATGCTGAATGCTGATTGGGACGCACGACATGATTCGAAATCTCGTTGGTGCCGCAATTCTGACGCTGGCGGCTAGCCCGATTTTCGCTGCTCCGCCCGCACACGCGCCGCTGGCTGATGCCGCCGAGAAGATGGATCGCGCGGCCATACGGGCGCTCCTGAAGCAGCATGCGGCGGTCAACACTCCGCAAACCGACGGGATGACCGCCCTGCACTGGGCGGCGTACCAGGACGACCTCGAGATTGCCCGCCTACTCGTTCGCGCCGGAGCCAACGTGAAGGCGGCGAATCGCTACGGCGTGACCCCGCTCTCGCTCGCCTGCACGAACGGCAATGCCGCGATGATCGAAATGTTGCTCAAGGGCGGCGCGGATCCGAATGGTTCCCTCCCGGGCGGCGAGACCCCGCTGATGACCGCCGCACGGACGGGCAATATCGCTGCCGTGAAGACGCTGATCAATCACGGTGCGACAGTCGAGGCGAAGGACGACCGCCGCGGGCAGACCGCGTTGATGTGGGCGGCGGCCGAAGGCCACGCCGCCGTCGTGCAGGCGCTCATCGACGCCGATGCGGATTTCAAGCTTCGCGTGCCATCCGGTCTCACCCCGTTGATGTTTGCGGCTCGTGAGGGACGCAGCGAGGTGGTCCACGTGCTGCTCAAGGCCGGCGCGGACGTCAACGAAACCATCCAGCCGGGAAGCCGCCGGGGATATGGCGGACGGCTTCCTCCGATTGGGTCGACGCCGCTTTTCCTGGCGGTGAACAACGCCCACTTCGAACTTGCCTCGCTCTTGCTCGACGCCGGAGCGAATCCGAATGCCGATTTGCCGGGTCATACCGTGCTCCATGCGATCACCGCCGTCAGGAAGCCTGGCGTCGGCGACAACGATCCGCCGCCGGATGGCTCCGGCAACATGACGAGCATCGAGCTGGTGAAGAAGCTCGCGGCGAAAGGAGCGAACCTCAACGCGCGGATGACGAAAAAGGCAAACCTGAACAACACCCGGTTGAACGAGATCGGCGCCACGCCATTCATGCTTGCGGCGCTGACCGCTGACGCCGAGCTGATGAAAACGCTCGCCGCGCTTGGCGCTGATACCCATCTCACGAACACGGAAAACAGCACACCGCTCATGGCCGCCGCCGGACTGGCGTCGCGCTCCCCCGGCGAGGACGCGGGAACCGAGAGCGAAGTCCTCGAAGCGGTGCAGGTGCTGCTGGATCTCGGCGCCGACGTCAACGCGGTCGACAACAACGGCGAGACCGCGATGCACGCAGCCGCCTACAAGAACCTCCCGAAGGTCGTACAGTTTCTCGCCGCCCACGGGGCGAAGATCGACGTCTGGAACAAGAACGACAAATTCGGCTGGACACCGCTGGCGATCGCGGTTGGCTACCGCTTCGGCAACTTCAAGCCATCACCGGAGACGGAGACCGCCATTCGCGAGGTCATGATCGCGGCTGGCGTGACACCGCCGAAGGTTGTGGTGGCGAAGACACAACAGATTTACTGAGTCGAGATAAGTTACAAGTTAAAAGTCAGAAGTTAAAAGTACGGAGAAATCCATGTGCTCTCCGTACTTTTAACTTTTTACTTTTTCCTTTTAACTTGTCACTTCTCTGCCAAAAGCACCAGCTGCGGCGTGGGCAACGCGTGTGCCGAGACGTTGCTGAATCCCGCCCCCTTCAGCTGCTGCTCCAGTTCCACAAGCGTGTAGGCGTCGCCACCCGGCGTGCCGGCCAGCATCGACAGGCTGAAGCGTGCCGGAACAGGCGGTGATACGCGATCCGGGTTCGGCACGAACTCGAGCACGGCCACGCGGCCGCCAGGTTTCAGAGCGCTGTGCACCTTCTTCAGGAAGCTCGTGCACGTTGGCGGATCGAAGTGATGCAGAAAGTTGGTGACCAGCGCGACGTCGAAGCCGCCCGGGAATTCCACTTTGAACGCATCGCCCGGCAGCGTGCGATGGCGGTCCTGTACCCCGGCGGCGCGGGCGTGCTCGGTCGCCACGGCGAGGACGTTCGGCCAATCCGCCGCGACGATCTCCGCACGCGGGTTGCGTTGCGCGATCGTGATCCCGAAGAACCCGTGGCCCGCCGCGATGTCCAACACCTTCAAATCGGCCGTTCCGGCAACGAGGTTAGCGATCACCTGCGCAGCCGGCATGATCATCGGCCCCATCGACCGCGCGAACTCGATCCAGATCGGATTGTCCTCGGCCACGGTGTTGGTTGACGAGGGGGGCACCCCGCCGCGCCGGACGGCATCGGTCAGAGCATCCATGTTCGTCTTCAGTTCCGGCAGCAGCAGGAAACGCATCACCGTGCCGAGATAGGCACGCGAGTTCTTGCTGAGGAATGCCGCCGACTCAGGTGACAGGCCGTATGTGCTGCCGGACTTGGTCAGGAGTCCGATGGTGGTCAGGTAGTCGCACAGAATGCGAATGCCGCGTTCCGAGGCGCCGCTCTTCGCCGCGAGCGCCGCGGCAGTGTTGTCCCCTTTATCGATAAGCGTGAAAATCTCCAGCTCGATGGCGCTCTTCAGCGCGCCGGACCGCTGGTAGGCAAACAGCGTGTCGAACACTACGTCTGCGGAAGGCATCGTCGCCGTCGTCGTCATCAGTTCTCCTTGGGAATTTTGGGAAATCGTAAGTGTATAGGATCCGGCAGCACGGATTCCGGATCACGGATCCCGGATCCCGATAAATTGGCATTCCCTGCTATACTCCGCGTTCAGTCCTGTCAGAGGCGTCGCCATTTTTCCCGAATCTATTTCCGACCTTCAGCAGCGCCTGGCCGCCCAGCATTACGTGGCGGATCGCGGCCTCGCCATTTCTCTGTTCCTCGCGCTGCGCCTGAAGCGTCCGCTCTTTCTCGAGGGGGAAGCCGGTGTTGGCAAGACCTCGTTGGCGTCCGCGGCGGCTGCCGCGCTCGGAACGGACCTGATTCGATTGCAGTGCTATGAGGGCCTCGACGTCGGCCATGCGCTGTATGAATGGGATTACTCCAGGCAGCTTCTCGAACTGCGCATTCTCGACGCAGCCGGGGCGGTCGATCGCGCCAGCGCGCATCGCGAGCTCTACAGTGACGCGTTTCTCATCAGGCGCCCGTTGCTTCAGGCCATCGATCCCCGCCGCACCCGCCCTGCCGTGCTCCTCATCGACGAAATCGATCGCGCCGATGAGGAGTTCGAAGGCTTTCTCCTCGAGCTTCTGGCCGAATTCCAGGTGACCATCCCGGAGCTGGGGACGCTGCGGGCAGCCGCACCACCGCTCGTCGTGCTGACGTCCAACCGCACCCGCGAAGTGCACGACGCGCTCAAGCGCCGCTGCCTGTATCAATGGATCGAATATCCGTCGTTCGACAAGGAGCTCGACATCGTCCGCGCCCGCGCGCCGGAGGCGTCCGCGCGTCTGGCAGAACAGGTCACGGCGATGGTGCAGGAGCTGCGGCTCGCCGAGCTGTACAAAGTGCCGGGCGTGTCCGAAACGATTGACTGGGTCATGGCGCTTGGCGCCCTGGACCGGAACACGCTCGACGCGCAAGCGGTGGACGAAACGCTCGGCGTCGTGTTGAAAGCGAAAGAGGATCTCGTGGCGATCCGCGGAGATCGCGCGGCCCAGATCCTCGACCGCGCGCTCGCGCGAAGCCCGTCACGGTCCTGATGGAACCGGCTCCAGTTCCGGTGGTCCTCAACCTGCTGAAGTTTGGCCGCGTGCTCCGCCGCGCGGGCATCGACGTGCATCCCGGCCGCCTGCTCGACGTCATCGAGGCGCTCGGCTATGTCAATCTGGCCGAGCGAAACGAGGTCTATCACGCGTGTCGATCTCTCCTCGTGCACCGCCACGAGCAGCTCGACACCTTCGATCGGGCATTCGAGAGATTCTGGCGCACGCGTGCCGACGACGATCGGGCGCTTCCCCGGCGCGAAGACGCGCACGCCGTTGTTGAGTTCGACCAGGCTCTGGCCATCCCGGATTTCGCGAACAGTCCGGCCGAGAGCGGAGGAACCGACACGGACTCGGTCGTGGCGACGTGGAGCGATCTTGGGGTGCTGGCGGACAAGGACTTCGCGGCGTTCACGTCTTCGGAGCTGGCGGAAGGCGCCGCCGCGCTGGCCACGCTCGTCTGGAGTCCGGGTGACCGGCGGACGCGCCGATGGGTTGCTGGCCGAGGACCACGAATCGACCTGCGACGCGCCATTTCCGACAGCCTGCGTACGCAGGGCGACGTGGTGACGCTGCGGCAACGGACGCGGCGCGTGCGTTCCCGTCCGCTCGTTCTGCTCTGCGATGTCAGCCGATCGATGGAGCGCTACACGCGCATGTTGCTGCACTTCGCCTACGCGGTGACGGATCGGCACCGCCGTGTCGAAGCCTTCGTCTTCTCGACACGGCTCACGCGCATTACGAGGCAGCTTCGTGCCGGCCGCCCGGATGCGGCGCTCGCCGCTGTGTCTCGAGCGGTCCCGGACTGGTCCGGCGGTACACGAATCGGCGCAGCAATCAGGGACTTCCATCAGCACTGGGGACGACGAGTCATGCGCGGCGGCCCCGTCGTGCTGCTGATCTCCGATGGGTGGGACTGCGGCGATCCCGCGGAGCTCCGCGCCGAGATCGCGCGCTTGCAGCGCAGCTGCCATCGCCTGGTGTGGCTGAGCCCCCTGATTGGCACGACTGGCTACGAACCGCTGACACGCGGCCTGCAAGCGGCACTGCCCTTCGTCGACGACTTTCTTCCGGCGCGAACGCTGAGCAACTTCGCCGACCTCGCGGTACACTTGAACACGCTCGCGTAAGAAAAACGCGAGCGAGCACACATGGATATTTTTGGCACCTACACGTTCAATGCGCCGATCGATCGCGTCTGGGATCTGCTGATGGATCCGAACGCGATCTCATCGTGCATTCCCGGCTGCGATCGATTCGAGCCGGACGGCGAGGATCGCTACAAGGTGACGCTCTCTGTGGCGATGGCGGCGATCACCGGCACATATCAGGGGACGGTCGAACTGACCGACAAGACTCTCCACCAGTCGTACCGCCTGGTCATGGAGGGTCAGGGGCGACCCGGGTTCGTGAAGGGCACGTCCGTCATCGCGCTGCGCGTGGCTGGCGAAGCCACCGCTGTCGACGTCAGCGGCGCCGTGCACACCGGCGGCCCGATCGCGCGCCTGGGGCAGCGGCTGATCGGCGGCGTCGCCAAGATGACCCTCGATCGGTTCTTTGCCTGCCTTCAGAAGAGGCTCGAAGCGGAAAGTTAAAAGTTAAAGTCAGAAGTTAATAGTACACACCGAGACCTGCGTTCTGTTCTCTCTTACTTTTAACTTTCGACTTTTAACTTTTTACTTTTCAACCTCCTGTGCGCTCCATCGCGAGGGTGAGCGCGCGCTTCGTGAAGACTGGGATCATCGCGCGCCGATAGTCTTCGCTGGCGTGTAGGTCGGAGTTAATGTCGGTGATGCCCTTGCCGGCATCACGCGCCGCCGCCTCGATGGTTTCCGCCGAAAGATTCTTTCCTGCCAGCGCCTGCTCCACGTCCGTCAGTCGAGTTGCGTGCGAGCTTGCGCCCGTCAGTCCGATACGAGCGGATTGGATGACTCCCTTGCTGACGTCGAGCGCCGCTGCGACGCCGACGATGGCGAAGTGCGAAGCGCGCTGATGGAGCTTGGCATACGCCGCCGACTTGATCGGCTTGAACTGCACGCCGGCGATGATTTCGTTGGCCGCCAGATCCACCGTGAACATGGCCTGGAAGAAATCCGGCGCCTTGACCAACCGCCATCCACCGGGCCCTTTCACGTGAATCTCAGCGTCGAGCGCGAGCATCACTGCCGGATAGTCGGCCGCAGGATCCGCATGTGCCAGGCTTCCACCGATCGTTCCGCGATTGCGAACCTGCGGATCGCCGATGTCGGCGGCGGTCTCGGCGACTACGGGACAAGTCCTTTGCAGCAAATCCGACGTGGCCACGTCGTGATGGACCGTCCCCGCGCGAATGTCGATCATCCCGTCCTTCACGCCGACCCCGGACATGCCTGGGATCCGCGCGATGTCGATGAGCACCTTGGGCTCGCTGAGGCGGAGCTTCATCAACGGGACGAGGCTGTGCCCGCCCGCGATCAGTTTTCCATCGCCGTTGGCTGCGCCAAGCTTCGCCAGCGCGTCGTCGAGCGACGTGGCGCGGGTGTATTCGAATGGCGTCGAGATCACGACCGGCCTCCCTGAATGATCCGCCACAGCTTTTCAGGCCGCAGCATCATGTCGATGTGTTTGACGCCTAGTCCGCTGAGCGCATCGACCGCGGCATTCACGATGCAGGGCGTCGAGCCGAGCGTCCCCGCTTCACCGACGCCCTTTGCGCCAAGTGGGTTGACTGGCGTGGGGGTCACTGTCGCGTCGAGCTCGAACCGCGGAAAATCAATCGCGCGCGGCAAGGCGTAGTCCATGAAGGAGCCGGTCAGCAGCTGGCCATCCTCGCCGTACACGACTTCTTCGATCATGGCCTGCCCGATTCCCTGTGCGAGGCCGCCATGGATCTGGCCTTCGACGATGAGTGGGTTGATCAGATTTCCGGCGTCGTCGATGGCCACGACCTTGAGCAGCTTGGGCTCTCCCGTCTCGCGATCGATTTCGAGCATCGAAATGTGACAACCGAACGGGTAGGTATTGTTGGTCGGCTCGAAGAACGCCTCGTCGCTGAGGCCTGGCTCGAGTCCGGGTGGCAGCGGCACCGGCACATAGGCGTAAGCCGCGATCGCGGCGAATGGCTTCGCGGAAGCGGGGGCGCCCTTGACGCCAATCGTGCCGTTCTCGAAAACGAGATCGTCCTCGTTCGCCTCGAGCATCGCCGCGGCGAACTTCGCCATCTTCTGCTTCACCTTGCCGCCGGCCAACATCAGCGCGGTACCTCCGACAGCCTGCGAGCGACTGCCGAATGTGCCAATGCCCTGCTTCACCACGCCGGTGTCGCCGTGGAGAATCGTGACGTGCTCGAATGGCACGCCGAACTGGTCGGCCAGCATTTGCGCAAACGTCGTCTCGTTGCCCTGCCCGTGAGGTGAGGCGCCGGTGGTGGCGCTGATCCGACCGTCGCGCTCGACCGTGACTTGCGAATGTTCCCAGCCGCCGGTCGGAAGCGCCGCCGACGGACCGAGGCCGCAGACTTCGACGTACATCGCCAACCCGAGACCGACGAGCCTGCCTTGCGCACGAGCCGCGTCTCGCTCAGCTTTCAGCTGATCCCATTTCGACACTTTCAATGCGGCATCGAGCGCTTTGTCGTAATCGCCCGAGTCGTACACGGCGCCGGTCTGCGTTGCGAACGGAAACTGATTGGCCTTGATGAAATTCTTGCGGCGCAGCTCCGCCGGATCCATCCCGAGTTCGTGCGCGAGCATGTCCATGGCCCGCTCGAGGAAATACGTGGCCTCCGGTCGGCCGGCGCCGCGATATGCATCGGTCGGCGTCTTATTGGTGAAAACCTCGGTCAGCGTCGCGCGGATCGCAGGGATGTTGTAGGTGCCGTTCGCCATCATCATCGTCAGCGTCGGGATTGCCGCGGTGAGCAGCATGTTGTAGGCGCCGATGTCGGCGATCAGCTTGAACTTCAGACCGAGGAGCGTGCCGTCGCGCTTCGCGGCGAGATCGATGTAGCCGAGGATATCGCGGCCGTGGATCGTCGCGACAAACGCTTCCGAGCGATCTTCCGACCACTTCACCGGGATACCAAGGCGCTTGGAGATCGCCGCGGCGACGTACTCCTCGCCGTAGATGTTGATCTTCGCGCCGAACCCTCCGCCCACTTCCGGGGCGATGGCCCGCACCTGATCCTGCCCCAGTCCGGTCAACGCCGCGATGAACGTTCTCAGGATGTGCGGGTTCTGCGTCGACGACCAGATCGTCATCGTCCCCTTACCCGGTTCGAAGTGCGCGACGACGCCGCGCGGCTCCATCGCGTTCGGCGCGAGCCGCTGGTTCACCATGCGCTGCGAGATGACGACTTCGGCTTTCGCGAACGCGGCGTCGATCGCGGAATCGTCGACCTTCGAACCATCGGCGGAGACGCCGGTGCCGCTTGGAACGAGTGGCACCGCCAGATTGTTCTTGAAGTCAGGATGGATGACGGTCGGCTGACCGGTCATCGCTTGCTCGACGTCGACGACCGCCGGGAGCGGGTCATACGACACGACGATCGCGTCGGCAGCATCGCGCGCGACGTATCGATCGCTCGCCACGACAACGGCAACCGGCTCGCCAGAATACCGCACGGTGTCCACCGCCACCGCGCGGTGCTCCGGAGAAGGAAACGGCGTGCCAATGGGCATCGGCGCGAGGAACTCGGCGATCTGCTTTCCGGTGAACACGGCTTCGACGCCGTCCATGGCGGCCGCTGCGCTGGTATCGATGGCGCGGATCTTTCCGTGAGCGACGTCGCTGCGTTTGAACGCGAGATGCTGCATCCCGACCAGCGCGATGTCGTCCACGTAGGTTCCGCGACCCTGAATGAGTCGGGGGTCTTCGCGGCGCTTCACGCGCTGGCCTATGAGCTTCGGCAGTACCGGAGTGGTCGGCATGGGCTTACCTCGTCTCGCTGGCTGCGCGTTGAATCGCGTTGACGATGTGTTGATAGCCGGTGCAGCGGCAGAAGTTTCCCGAAATGCCTTCGCGGATCTGCTGCTCGGACGGTGCCGGATTGTCTTTCAGCAGCCCCACCGCCGCCATGATCATGCCCGGCGTGCAAAAGCCGCACTGCAGACCGTGTTCTTCCCAGAATGCCGTCTGCAGCGCGTGCAGCTGACCATCCGGGGCGAGTCCTTCGATTGTCGTAATCGACGAGCCGTCAGCCTGGACGGCAAAGACCGTGCAGGACTTGACCGCTCGCCCATCGACGGTCACGGTGCACGCGCCGCACTGGCTCGTGTCACAGCCGATATGGGTGCCGGTCAGGCGAAGGTTTTCACGCAGGAAGTGAACGAGAAGCATCCGCGGGTCAACGGTGGCCTTGCGTGCCTTGCCGTTGACGGTCATCGACACTTGCGCCATGAGTTTGCTCTCCGAAAGCGCCTAGCCTACTCCAAAAGCGAGGTCATGGTTGGTAGATTCTGGATGGAAAAGCCGGCGGGATTGAGTTCACGCCTTGAAGGATGGGTCGGTCGGTGCCTGGTTGCCTGGGGCTCGGTAGGTGACGTTCTTCTTGATCGCGATATCCATTTCTGCTGCGGTAAGGAGGACGACGGTCTCGGCCCGAACCGCCTCGCTCGCGTTGATGGCGACCGATGCCGCCGCAACCGTCGCATGATCGGGCGCATCGACGATGACGTAGGCATCGACGCCGCCGAACGCAAAATAAAACGCGTCCATCGTCCCGCCGACGCTCTTGATCGCCTGTTCAGCCGCCTCCCGGCGTTTCGTGCCGCTGTCCCACAGCAGACCCTTGGCTCCCTCGGACGTGTATGTTGCAGTGATCAGATATTTCGGCATGAATGACCTCCGGCCGCCCGACTATACCGCAGATTCCTGGACGGGTATCGATGCGGTCACTGAGCCGCGGTCGCGTCGAGGCCGCGGATCGTTTTCGCGAGCCATGCCTGAACCGTCGAGAGATATGCCGGAACGATGCGCTGCAGCGAAGGCATCTCTGCGTTACTCCCGACTCTTGCCTCGAACTGCAGATGGTTGCCTCTCGGCAACACGATGAGGGTGTAGTCGGGGTGACCACCGGCCCTGAGGGCCCCGGACATCACCGGATTCGTCGAAGGCGACGAGCTGGCTGGGTTTGTCGAATCCGCTGAACTCATTCCACATCTGCAGATACACAACGGCGTTGTCGTCCCACCGATACACGCCCGTGTACTCGCGAAGAACCTGTTCGTCCGCCAGACGAGGAGCCAAACCTTGATGCGCCGAGTGACCGTTCGCGGTTCCCAGGATCGCGATGGTGAGCACCGCCGCGCCGGCTGACTCGATCCGCATATGCGCTTCTCCTTGCTCCAACGGAGAATCGTGCGCTCTTTCGTTCGGAAGTCAACACGGAGTCCACGGTCGAGCTGCGGCGGATTGGGGCTACAATGCCGTCTCCTTCGTCTCGTGTCGTCACACCCGTCTCGGGGCATCCCCGGAGCGCGAGCCATGGTCAACGACGTCCTCAAAGATCTGCTCTACAGCGCGCGCGGTCTCCTCCGCGAACGTGCATTTGCGGTGACCACGATTGCCACGTTGACGGTTGCCCTGACCCTCGTGACCGTCGTGTTTGCCGTCTTCAACGCGTACGTGCTCCGACCCTACGCGGTTCGCGATCCATACAGCTTGTATGAACTGCGATGGAGTGCGCGCAACGCCGGAGGCGGCTCCGCCGGCCGCACGTTCCGGTGGAGCGACTATCAGGAACTGCGGGATCGCATAGACCTCTTCGACGATGTCATTGGCGAGCGGAACCGGACGGTGCCCTCGGACGGGTCTCCGCTGCTGGTTGCGTTTGTGACCGGCAATTACTTCCAGACGCTTGGCGCCCGCATGTTGAATGGGCGGCCCCTGGCGGATTTCGACGCCCGGTCGCCAGGCGGAGATGCTGTTGCGGTTCTCAGTTATCGAGCCTGGACTCGACTGTACGACTCGGATCCCGCCGCCGTCGGCCGAACGATTCGGCTCAACGATCAGACCTTCACGATCGTCGGGATCGCGCAGGAAGAGTTTCTGGGGCTGAACGATACGCCGCCCGACCTGTGGGTGCCGGTCACGATGCACGGTGCGGTGATCAAGCAGGAGCTGTTTGGGACGAAACAGCCGCGTGAGCTCGCCGTCATCGCTCGACTCCGAGGGGGGATTACCGCTGAGCAGGTGTCCAGCGCTCTCTCTCCCGACATGGCGCGGCTCGCCGATAGAACGGGAACGGTACGCGCCGAGGTTCTACTGCAGGCGACCCCTGCTCCGCTGACGGCCGGCTTGATCGCGCGGCTCTCTCCTGTGTTGGCCGCGTTTGCGTTGATTCTCGTCGCCGCCTGCGCGAACGTGTCGAACGTGATGCTCGCGCGGGCGAACGCAAGACAGCGCGAGATCGGCGTCCGACTTGCGCTTGGCGCAGGCCGATGGCGCGTGGTGCGTCAGTTGCTGATGGAGGGATTGCTCATCGCCGCGGTGTCTGGTCTTGCCGCGCTGGCCATCGCGAGCCTCGTGCTGCGTGCGGGTCTCGCAATCTTCTTCATGACGATACCGCCCTCGTTTGCATCCGTGGCGCGCGTCCTGCCGTTGGATCTCGACTATCGAGTCTTCCTGTTTACTCTCATCGTCGCGGCTCTCGCGACCGTGCTGTTTGCCTTACTGCCCGCGCTGCACGGTACGCGCCTGACACTGACCAGTGCTCTCCGCGGCGAGCTGATCTCGGGCGCACGAGGATCGAAGTTGCGAAGCGTTCTGGTTGTCAGCCAGGTGACCGTTTCGCTCGTGTTGATCATCGTAGCCGCAACGCTCGTACGCAACGGATCGGTGGCGCAGCGGACGGATGTCGGATTCGATACTCACCCGCTGGCGTCGGTCCGGCCAGGCGGATCGGGTACTGCGCCGAACCTGCTGCCGAACGCGTACGATGCGCTTTCAGCCGACCCGCTCACGGCCGCGGTTTCTGTAACCAGCAGCAATCCGTTAACCGGTGAAGTGCCAATGTCACCGGTGCGCCCGCCTCAAGGCGGCAAGATGATCCCGGTGACCTACATGTATGTGTCGCCGACGTATTTCTCGACGTTGCAGATCGCCATCGGCGCCGGCCGCGGTTTCTCACCCGACCAAGCGCAGAGCGAAACCAAGGTGGCGGTCATCAGCGCCGCGGCCGCCCGTATGTTGTGGCCCGGAGCAAATCCGGTCGGCAGGACGTTTCGGTTGTGGATGCCACCGGAAGATCGCCCCGACATCATGACGCACGACCGTCTCGTAGCGACCACCCAGGTCGAAGCCGAGGGCGACGACATCGTCGTGATTGGTGTGACCGACGACGTCGTCAGCGGGCTCGTGTACGACGGCAGCAGGCCGCACGTGTACTTGCCGACGAGCCCGGGCGCGCGGCATGCCAAGGCGCTCCTCGTCCGAGGCCGCTCGGTTCAGGACGTCAGGCCGGATCGGCTGATGTCGGTCCTCAAGACCGTCGATCCAAACCCGTTGGCATTCTCAGTGCTGTCCCTCGACGAAGCCCTGGCGCTGCAGACCTACCCGATGATCATCGCGTCATGGATCGGGCTTCTGCTGAGTGGAATTGCGCTCGCCCTGAGCGTCTCTGGTTTGTACGGCGTCGTCACCTACAACCTGAGTCAGCGGACGAAGGAGATCGGGATCCGCATCGCGCTTGGCGCTTCGTCCTCCGCGATCATGCGCCTTGTGATGGGGCAAGCGGGGCGGCTCGTCGCGATCGGTTCGGCGATTGGATTGCTCCTGTCATTTTCTATGTTGGGCGCACTGGCCGCGATTGTCCCGCTGCAGAACGTGTCGATTCTGAACCCAGGAGCGTTTGCCGCTGGGTTGGCGGTTCTTGCGCTCGCGGCGACGACAGCCGCATTCTTCCCGTCGCGCAAGGCGACACTCATCGACCCGTCGCACTCGTTGCGCGCTGATCAATGAGCCTGCCGTGTCGATCGTTTGCCAAGAAGGGCGGACCGGTTGCCAGCCGTTAATCGCTTGACGGTCACGGCGCTGATCGGCTTCGTCACTCTCGCACCGTCGTGGACAGCGCAGACCTCAGGCGTCACGTTCCGATTGCGCGGCGTCAGCGCCGTTTCCGACAGCGTCGCGTGGGCCAGCGGCGCCAGCAACACCATCCTCCGGACGGACGACGGCGGAACGACGTGGCAGACGCTGACGAAACCCACCTCATCGTCGGGGGAGCCGCTGGATTTTCGTGACGTCGACGCAGTGAGCGCCGCCACGGCCTACGTGCTCAGCGTCGGCGCAGGCCCGCTGTCGCGCATCTACAAGACCACTGACGCTGGTGCCACGTGGACGCTGCAGTTCGCGAACGCGGACGCGGATGCGTTCTTCGACGCGATGGCGTTCTGGGACGCCGAGCATGGCATCGCGGTCAGTGATTCGGTGAAGGGGGCTTTTGTCATCATCACGACGGAAGACGGCGGCCGATCATGGAATCGCGTGCCCGCCGATCGACTGCCGCCTGCGCTCGATAACGAGGGCGCGTTTGCCGCGAGCGGCACGAATGTCGCAGTGTTCGGCTCGACGCACGCGTGGTTCGGCACAGGAGCCGCTGCGCGATCGCGAGTGCTGCACACCGCGGATCGCGGCACGACCTGGACGATTGCCGAAACGCCATTGCGTGCGGGCCAGACGTCGGGCATCTATTCGGTGGCGTTCCGCGACGCACTGAACGGCGTGGTGGTCGGCGGCGATTACTCGAAAGAGACGGAAGCGATCAACAACGCGGCCATCACACGCGACGGCGGCAGAACCTGGATGGCGGTGAACGGTCTCACCGGGTTCCGGTCTGTCGTCGCGTACATTCCAGGCCAGAAGGCCGGGATACTGGCGGTCGGGCCGCAGGGGACTGACATGTCCACCGACGATGGTCGCACGTGGGCACAGATCGAAGGGCCGGGGTTCGACACCTTCAGTTTTGCGCCAGGCCACGCTCTTGGCTGGGGCGCCGGCGCCCGCGGAACGATTGCGCTCTTCAAAAATTAGCATCGCACTCGTTGCGCGCGGATCACTGGCCGTCAAAGGCAAATCGCTCCAGTTCGCGGAAGCTTGGCAACCTCGGGCCGTTCCAACGCGTATTGTGTGAGCCGTCGAATGAGTGTTCGTAGGCGCGTGGCTTCGGGCGATGCTGCATGTGCCCCGTCGCTCCACTGCACAGATGACGACGCTTCTACTAATATGGCCCGCGGAGCACACACATGACCCTTTCGCGACGCCGATTCCTTGAAACCACCGCAACGCTCGCGGCCGCAGCGAGCTTTGGGCGCTCAGTTGCGGTCGCTCAACAAGCGCCAAATCGTCAAGGCGCGCCCGGCGTTGATCTGAACATCGACACGGCAGCCCTGCCGGATTACTCGCGCGACCTCGAGCAGTACCTCGTGCGGCTGGCCAACGAGGCGCATGATCGACGGAAACAAATCATCAATGGGATCTCGACACGGCAGGGCGTGCTCGATCGACAGAAGACCGTCGTCAGCGAACTCTGGAAAATGCTTGGAGGTCCGCTCGATCGCACTCCGCTCAACGCACGCGTCATCGGCACCATCGAACGGCCCGGATATCGAATCGAGAAGCTGACATTCGAGAGCCGCCCGCGGCTGTATGTCACCGCCAATCTCTATGTGCCCACCGGCCCGGGACGTCGTCCTGGCATCCTGGGGCCGCTCGGCCACTCGGTCAATGGCAAGGCGTGGCCGAGTTATCAGAAGCTCTTCACCAACCTCGCGCGCAAAGGCTACGTCGTCCTCGCCTACGACCCGTTCGGTCAAGGTGAACGCATCGAGTATCCGGGAAGTCGTCCGGGTCAATCGGCCCTCGGCGGTGGCACGAGCGAGCATGAGTATGCGGGCCGTCGCCTGATTCTCCTCGGCGCCAACTTCGGCCTGTTCCGCGCATGGGACGGCATTCGTGGGATTGACTACTTGCTCACACGGCCGGAGGTCGATCCGGATCGCATCGGGTGTTGCGGGCAATCCGGCGGCGGGACGTTGACGCAGTTTCTCGCCGCCCTCGACAACCGCATCCGCGTTGCGGTTGTGTCGATGGGCAACACCGAAAACCTCGCGGAAGCCGATGTCGAGCCGCCGGGGTCGGCCGACGATGCAGAACAGAACATCGTACCGGCGCTGGCTCGCGGCATCGATCGAGCGGATTTGCTGTACGCGTTTGCGCCGAGGCCGCTGCTCATGGGGATCACGCTGCACGATGCAGGACATACGTATTCACCGGAATACGTCAGCGGTTCGCTCGAGTTCCTCGACGAATACAAGCGCGCCTACGGATTGCTCGGTGCGAACGATCGCGTCGCGCTTCAGGCGACGACGGTCGCGCACGGATACGTCTACGAAATGCGACGCGCGACTTACGCGTGGTTCAACCGCTGGTTCGAGATGAAGAACGCCGACGACGGCGAGACGTCCCAGTCGGTCGAACCGGAATCGACGCTGTATGCCACGCCAACGGGCTTCGTGACCACGTCGCTGGGCGGTGAAACCGCGCTCTCGCTGACGCGTCAGATGGCGGACGAGATCCATGCTCCTTCGTCCCCATCCGCGGCCGATGTGCGGACGCGCGTTCGAAGCGTGCTCGCGATTGAACAGTCGCAAGGCGCGCCGGTGACGGCGCGCATTCTGGCGACGATCAAGAAACCCGGCTACCGCGCCGAACAATTCGAGTTCACGAGCGAGCGCGAGATTCGCACGCCCGGCTGGATGTTGACGCCAGACAGCGCCGGAACCGCGACGCCGACCGTGCTCTATATCGGTGACGCAGCCGCGTGGAGCGCCATCGCGGAGGACGCATTCGCGGAACGGCTGTGCGCGCGAGGCGGATGTCGGGTTGCCGTGATCGACGTGCGCGGCCGCGGCGACTGCGCGATCGCGTATCCGCAACGAGGCCGGTTCTATTTTCCCGGTCGAATCGCCGACGAGGCTTACCTGACCTGGTTCACGCTGATGCTTGGCAAACCGCTCGTCGGTGGACAAGTCTACGACGCGCTGCGCGCGCTGGAATATCTCCGGTCGCGCGCGGATGTTGGATCCGACGGCGCCATTTCGATCGTGGGTGACGGGGCGCACGGCGTGATTGGGCTGTACGCCGCGGCACTCGACGTGCGGGTGCGACGCCTGATCATGCGGCAGACCGTCACGGACTATCGTTCACTGTCCGTCGCGGAACGCTACACACAGCCCTTTGGCGTTTACGCGTACGGCGTCCTGCGGGAGTTCGACCTGCCTGATGTGGCTGGGAGCCTGGAATCGCGCCCCGTACTTCTTATCAACCCCGTTAACGCGCGTGGAGAGGCAGCCGGCACCGAAGCACAGGATCGTTACAAAGCCATTCCGAACGTGAGGGTTCGAACCCTCGACGCCGCCGAAGACGTGGTGACGACGATGTCTTCGTGGCTCGCAGGCCGCTGATCAAGGGCGAAATACGGTTCAGCTTGCCCACGACAGGGCGTGACTTCCGACGAATGCCGAGCGTCCTGACGTGCGGTCATCGAGTGCCATCTCAGCCGGACAAACGCTCGAAATGCTCGCCACCTCAGCTTGAACAGGCCGTCTATGACCGCGTCTGTTCACCGCCGACAAGCGGTACGGTACTTGACTATTCGCGCGGAGCGTCGCTGTTGAGATCAGTACCGTGTCAGGACTCCGAGCCCTACCGCTTCTTCTCATCGCCACACTCGGCTCGACGTCTGCTTTCGGGAGTCCCGAGTCAGGCGAGCGTTCGACGACGCGGCTGACGTGCTTCGTGGTTCGAGCCGGCGATACCGTTGCCCGCCTTGCCGAACGGTACACCGGCAACAGGGACAATCGCCGGCGGTCCTGGTTTCAGATTGTCGATCCAGCGACTTCCACCGTGATTCCCAAGTCACGCTACGACGAGATCGAGCCCGGGTGGCAGGTTTGCGTCGCGTCGGAGATGCTCAAACGCGGACTGGCGCAGCCGCAATATCTTCCCGTCTCGACCGCAGGAGTCGTCGCGCCGCAGTCAAATGTCGTGAAGCAAGCGCCTGTCGTGCAGGCGATCGATCTCTCACCTCTGTGGTGGGCTGCTCCACTCTTTGTCGCTGCCTCGGGTGTGGGCTTCGCCTGGGGATGGAGGCGCATCGAAGAGCGGCGCGCCTCTCTCAATGTGCTGAGAGCGTTTGGCGAACGGTTCATCTTCGAATTCGAACGGCCGCTGCGTCGCAATGCCACCAGCCCGCCGGTGAGGTCCCGCGTCCGCTTTGCGCCGTCGCGGCGCCGCGTCGACATCCTCATCGCTCCTGCCGGCGGGCGGACATATCCGAACCTCATCGATCACAGGAGAAACGTCGAATACGACGTCGATCGCGTCATGCGGGCACTCAGAGATCCGGCGTTCGTCACGGATTCTCTCTATGCGCAGGGGCCATGGGTGGTCGTCCCCTGTCGCTTCGAAACCGACAGACAACAAGAAGGTGGGTTGTGAATATTCTTCTTTTGAGCTCGGGCGGTGGCGGCGGCAACATTCTGCGCTCCTTGAAGGCGTTGTTCCGGCGCGACCTGATCGTCACGCAGAAGGCCGACGCCCGTTACGCTGAACGGCTCAAGCGAGCCGTGACCACGCGTTTCATCGATACGAATGAGTTCTCGCTTGCCGATGTCCCGCGGGAAGAACGCTTCGTCATCGGCTCGGCGACGACGAAGCGTCTGGGCTCGATGCACAACCCTGAGCTCGCCAGGCAGGCGTTGGAAGAATCCCGGAAAGAGGTGGAGTCCCTTCTCAGCCGACACTCGGTCGTGATCGTCGTGGGAACGGGTGGAAAGGGCACCGGCGCCGGCACCATCTTTCCGATTGCGCAGATGGCGCGGCAGCAGAAGAAGCTCGTGATTCCCATCTTCGTTCGGCCGTCGTTCGAGCGGCACGAAGTGGAAAAGCGGCGCTACGATCACGCGCTGAAGGTCAGCGAGCGGTTTGATGCGGCCGGTATCCGATTGATGGAGATTCTGAACGACCGCGGCTACACCGACGCGCACCCGGAGCCGCAGCCGGTGGTCTGGGAACGCATGAATCTGCCGATCGCGCGAGGGCTTCGCGGCCTGATCTACGTGCTCTGGGATCTCTCGCAAGTCGATCCATCTGATCTCTCGATCCTCTTCGCCGGTCAGGGCAGGCTGCGTATCGGATTCTCCGAGCTCGATCCGCCGTCGGGGCATGAACCAACTGACGAACAGATCCACGAGGCAGTGCGGGGCTGCTGGGCTAATCCGTTTTGCGCGTTCGACGGCGCCGTCGGCACCTCACTCGTCTGCATCCAGGGCAACTGGTCGAACGTGGTCGACGGCAAGATCAAAGGGCAGATTGCCGCGCACGCGCTTCGGCAGTGCGCTGATAGCCCATACAATCCGCTGTACGCGCGCGCCGTTCGTGCGCCGCGTCCCTGGGGTGTGACCACGCTGTTTGCCGAGCACACCGGCAATCATCCGCCTCTCGAGATCGACTGGAGTGCGGAAAAGAGAGTGCCAGTGCGCTTCAACGGCGCGTCCGACACCGAGAGCCCCGTTGACGCGGAACCCGAGGAGGAAGTGGCGCTCACGACGTCGCACGCCGATCCGGTGGTGGCGGATGTCGGCCCCACCGTCGCCGAAGTTCCGATCGTGGCGGGCGACATCTCGCCGGCCGTCGAACCGGCGAACCAGCCCGAGGCTGCGACGTCGTTCTCGTCGTTCTGGGACTTCGCCCGTGCCGTCAACCGATCCGACCCGGCGGCGCTGGCGCTCGCAGGGAACGGCGCCGACACGGAAATCGAGATGGACGCGCGCGAGCTGCGAAAACTCCTCGGCACCTTCTGGTTCCGGTCCGTGTTTCCGCAGCTGTCGAAAAGCTGGCAGGACCGCGTCCTCACAGTCGTCACCGAGCACGTCAGCGTTCCTGATCATCTCGTCGGGAAAGGACGGAACGCGGTGCACCTTCGGCAGATGAGCGCGGAACAGCGCCAACGCATGATGTCGGATCCGACAGTGCCGGATGACCTCCGGTCCGACGTGCAACTCGTGACGACCGTCGCCATGCTGTGGGGCGAGGACGCCCTGGGCCGGTTCGAGTTTACGGCGGCTCCGCAGGCTGCCGACAGCTCGCGGTTGGCGGCATTGCTGCAGCCGTTCAGACATTAGAAGTGGTTTCGACAGTGGCGAACGAGCGCGCGAGTGAGCCCACGGGAGCGGAGCGGGGCGTGTGGGGCCCCGCGAGCGAGCGTGTAAGGGAGTCCGAGGGACCAAGCCCCTCGGAGTAGATGATCGTCCGTCGCCTTTCCGATCGGCTTCAGCTCATCACTCAGCCGGATCACGCACGTCTGGCCGGCACGATCATGGAATCGTGCGTGGCGCTGAAGGCCGAGCCTCGCCGCGACGCCATTCTTCGAGCGGTTCTCACTCACGACAACGGCTGGCTTGAAGAAGATGAGTCGCCGCGACTGAACCCGGAGACCGGCGACATTCTTGATTTCGTGAGCGCTCCGCTCAGCGTCCGTCAGTCGGTCTGGCCACGCGGTGTCAAGCGGCTGGGCGCGGACGCATGGACCGCCGGTTTGATCGCGCAGCACGCCATTACCGTCTACGACCGGTTCCGACCCAACCCAGAATGGGCATCGTTTTTTGCCGGCATGACGGCAGAGCGCGACGCGCGGCTCGAAATCACCGGTCTGTCGCTCGAGGATCTCGTCGCTGACTACAGATACGTGCGACTGGGAGACCTGATCTCGCTGACATTCTGCACCGGTTGGACCGACGAGCAGCGCTTCGGCGAATGGACGATCCAGCTCAACCAAGCCCGCGTCGCCACATCACCTGACCTGTTTGGTGGCGCCACCGTCCCGCTCGCCATCACGGCGAAACAGATTCGCCTTCCGCGGTTCGAGTCGGACGCGGAGTTACGCGAAGCGATGAACACAGCCGCCACCGTCATGCTGCTCGGAGAGGTGTCCGGTGCGGGAACGGCCTGAGTACTCCGGCCACACCGTGGTATTCGCCCCTCATTTTCTCTCGTCTGCCCCCTTCACGTGTCGTACGGCCCAAGGAGGCATCCTTCCGATCGGAAACTGTGTACGCTCAGCGCCTTTATCCGAATGGAGCGATCAGTGAAGTTTTTCGCAACCACATTCGCCGTCGCGGCTCTCAGTCTGGCTGGCTGCTCGCCGAACTCATCGACATCGGCGCCCGCTGCGGCTGCCCTGCCGTCTGGCATCGATGTCGCCGGCATGGACAGGTCTGTCAGGCCGGGCGACGACTTCTTCGCCTTTGCCAACGGAGGATGGATCAAGGCGACGACGATCCCCGCCGACAAGTCGGAATTTGGCGTCGCCACCATCCTCGTCGATCAAACGCGCAAGCAGACGGTTGAGATCATCCAGGATCCGGTGAATGCCGGTCCCAACGCCACGCCGGATGCGCGCAAGCTCGCGGATTTCTACGCGAGCTACGTGGATGAAGCGGGTATAGAGGCGAAGGGACTCGCGCCGCTGAAGCCTCGGCTCGACGCGATTGCCGCGATTGCCGACAAGCGCGCGCTGGCCCGGGCGATCGGCGAAACACTGCGGGCGGACGTCGATCCACTGAACGCGACGAATTTTGAGACCGAGAATCTGCTGGGCGTGTTCGTTGCGCAAGGGCTGAACGATCCCGATCACAATGTGCCGTACCTGCTCCAGGGTGGTCTGGGGATGCCTGACCGCGACTACTACGTGTCGTCACATCCGAAGATGGCGGCGTTGCGGGCTGAATACAAGCGCCACGTCGGAGCGATTCTGACGCTCGCCGGCTTCAGCGGTGCAGCGGCTCGCGCGGCACGTATCGTCGATCTCGAAACCAAGATCGCCAAGGCGCATGCGACTCGAGTCGACTCCGCGAACGTCGCGCTGGCGCAACCCTGGCAGAAGGAGACGCTCGCCACCAAGGCGCCGGGCATCGACTGGTCCGCTCTGCTCGAGGCCGCTGGCCTTAACGACGCGCAAACGTTCATCGTCTGGCATCCATCCGCGGTCAAGGGCCTCGCGGCGCTCGTAGCGAAGGAACCGCTCGACGCGTGGAAGGACTGGCTCGCGTTTCACACCGTCAACCAGGTGACCGGCGTCCTGCCGAAGGCGTTCGGCGCCGAAGGTTTTGCCTTTTACGGAAAGGCGCTGAACGGAACGCCAGAGCAGCGGCCGCGTTGGCAGCGTGGCGTGGACGCCACGAGCTTTGCGCTCGGGGAAATCGTGGGAGAGCTGTATGTCGACCGCCACTTTTCAGCCGACGCCAAGGCCAAAGTGCGGGCGATGGTCGACGATCTCACCAAGGCATTCGACAAGCGGATCGACGCGCTGACCTGGATGACGCCGGAGACCCGGACGAAAGCGAAGGAGAAGTTGAAGACGCTGTACGTCGGCGTCGGATACCCCGACAAGTGGATCGACTATTCGTCGCTCGAGATCAAGAAGGATGACGCGCTCGGCAACTTGCAGCGAGCGGAGCTGTTTGAATACCATCGCCAGCTCGCCAAGCTCCGTCAGCCGGTCGATCGGACTGAATGGTGGATGACGCCGCAGACCGTCAATGCGGTCAACCTGCCGCTTCAGAATGCCCTCAACTTCCCCGCCGCCATTCTTCAAGCGCCCTACTTCGATCCGAATCGCGACCCCGCGGCAAACTACGGCGCGATGGGCGCGACAATCGGCCACGAAATCAGCCACAGCTTTGACGATCAGGGCAGCCAGTTCGATGCGCAGGGACGCCTCGCGAACTGGTGGACGCCGCAGGATCTCGAGCACTTCAGAGCCGCAGGCGCCGCGCTCGCTGCGCAGTACGACGCCTACAAGCCGTTGCCCGATCTCGCCATCAACGGTCAGCAGGTCCTGAGCGAGAGCATTGCCGACCTTGCAGGTCTGGCTGCCGCCTACGATGCGTATCAGCTGTCGCTCAACGGCAGGCCGGCGCACGACGAGGACTTTTTTATCGGCTTCGCGCAGAGCTGGCGAAGCAAGGCCCGCGAGGAATTCATCCGTCGGCAGATCGCAACCGACGGACATGCACCGGACGAGTTTCGGGTAGCAACCGTCCGCAATCTCGATCCCTGGTACACGACGTTCAACGTCACCCCGGATCAGAAGATGTATCTACCGCCAGAAAAACGCGTGCGAGTTTGGTGACCTGGAGGCTGAAAGGAGGCTGGCACTTTCCAGGGAAAGTGCCAGCCTCCTTTTAGGTTGATCTGCGCAAGTCGAATCTCACAACTCTCAACCTGACATGAGCTTGCGGGCAAAGGAGGCAGGCACCTTTTTGCGCCCAACGGGCCTAGAACGAAAACCTGACTTGTATCTGGACGTTGCGAGGGTTCTGGTAGGTGGCTTCTTAGCCCTGGCGCAGCGCCGCCTGCGGATCGATACGGGTGACGCGCCGCACTGGCACCCACGCCGCCAGGAGGGCGACGGCGAGCATCAGGGCCGAGATGCCCGCGATGACAACGGGATCGATGGTCGTCATGTGCCAGAACATGGCGTTGAGCGCGCGGCTGAGGCCGAAGCCGCCAAGGACTCCGAGCACGATTCCGATGGCGATCGGTTTGAACGATTGAGTCATCAGCATTGTCACGACGTCACGTGCGCGTGCGCCGAGGGCCATACGGATCCCGAACTCCGTGGTGCGTTGACCCACGACCCAGGACATGACGCCGTACACGCCGACCATGGCCAGCAGGATCGCGAGCGTGCCGAAGGTGCTGAAGAGTGACGCAAAGAACCGACTGTTGGTCACTGACGCCGACGCCGCCACGCGCTCGTCCATGGTCATGAAGTCGTGTGCGGCCTGATCACGATCGACGTCGGCCACTGCCCCCTGGATCGATCGGACGAGCGTCAGCGGATCGACTGATGACCGCACCGCGAGAACCTTGCGGGTGTGAATCCACTCGTCCTCGCGTCCGTACTGCGAGAGATGCTGCCGGAACGGAATGTACATAGCGGCCGGTTTCTCGCTCGAGAAGCTGGGATAGGTCACGTCGGCGACGACCCCGACGATTTGTCTCGGCTGAGGCTCGGTGACGGCGCCGTCGCCCGCGGGTCCGACCGACACGCGAATCGCCTGCCCCAAGGGGTCCTGACCGGAAAAATGACGGTCAGCGAACGTCTTGTTGATCACGGCGACCCACGGCGCCGATGCGGTGTCGCGTTCATTGATCGTGCGCCCGCGCAGCAATCGGATTCCGAGCGTGTCGAGCGCCTGCGCATCGACCTCGTTCAGATCGGCCGTCGGTTCTTTGCCTGATTCCGGGGCCGGTCGTCCAACGATCGTGAAGGGATGCGTCCAGACGTCGAACGGCAGGCGGCTGATGATCCCGGCGCGCGTGACGCCTGGAAGCGCACGAACACGTTCGAGCACCTGGTCGTAGAAGATCTCGGGCTGCGACGTGACCAGGTTCATGTCCTGCGGCGTTTTGTCGAAGTACTTCGTGCCGCCGAGCAGGATGTCGGCGGTCAGCAAGTGTGACGTGTCGAAGCCAGGCAGGTTGCGTTGTTCCTGCAGGAACCCTCGCATCATCAGGCCGGCGCCGACCAGCAAAACCATCGACAGGGCGACCTCGGCCACCAGGAGCGCGCTTCGTCCGCCCACTCCCTTGCTGCTCGTCCCGCGCGCGCCTTCCTTGAGCACGTCGTTTAGATCGGTTCGCGACGTGCGCAGCGCAGGAAGGAGTCCGAACAGCAGGCTCGAGCCAATCGAGATCGCCAATGCGAACCCCAGCACCCGCGTGTCAACGCTGATATGGCGGAGCAACTCGGGAAATCCGGCCGGGACAATGAGCGCGAACAGGCGCGTGCCCCAAACTGCGAGGACCAGTCCAAAAGCGCAGCCGACGAGCGAAAGCAGCAGGTTCTCGGTGAGCAGCTGTTGAACGAGGCGGCCGCGTCGCGCTCCAGTGGCCGCGCGAAGCGCCAGTTCTTTCTGGCGCGCGGTTCCGGCAGCAAGCAGCAGGTTGGCGACGTTTGCGCACGCAATCAACAGGACGAAACTCACGGCGCCGAGTATGAACGTCAGCCCTCTCGTGGCCCCGCCGAAGAACGCCTCATGGAGTGAGACGACTTCCGCGGCGGTCGCTCCAGGCTTTTCGCCGCGCGCTTCGATCAGTTGACGGGCGATGACGGTCGCCTCAGCTTGTGCCGAAGCGGTCGAAACGCCTGGCTTGAGGCGTCCTACCGCGATCATCCATCGTGCTTCGGGAATCTTCCGCAAGTCGTTCGAGATCCAGAATGCGATCTTGTCTTCCCATGGAACCAGGGAGAATCCCTGCGGCATCACCCCGATGATGGTTCGTGGCTCGCCGTCCACGTGAATCGATTGTCCGACGACATCGGCTGCGCCACCGAGGCGCTGTTGCCAGGTGTCGTAACTGATGACGATCGAGCGCGCTTCTTTCTGTTTGACCGCGTCCTGGAAATCCTCGAGGCGGTAGGTCCGCCCGAGTAGCGGCTTGACGCCAACGATCCCGAGCGCGTTGACGTCGACCGGCATCTGCGACACACGGGTTGCCTCGGTTGTCGTCGAGAGCGTGACCGGCGCGCCAAAGCCCTGGAAAAACCCGAACGACTCGAACGACTGTCCATGCTCGAGCACCGCGTGGACGATTTCCCAGTTGGGGGGCTGCTGCCGGATGCCCTTCTCCGCGTTGCCGGTCCACAGCACGGCCAGCCGATCAGCATCAGCAAAGCCCAGCTGATAATTCGACACGCGGTTCACTACGCCGTACATCGTCGTCGTCGCTCCGACGCCGAGGCCGAGCGAGAGGCCGGCGACGATGACCATGGCCGGATGGCGCCGCCACAGCCGGACTGTGTAGCGGACGTCGGAAAGTCTGACCACGGGACCTCCTGAAATGCTTCTCTCCTTAGACGGCAGGGCGCGCTCATCGTTCCGCGGGAGAATTACTGAAAGGCGCCGCGGCCGCAAGATTTCTGGGATGAGCGGCAGTCATCACTGTGGCGCTTTGGCGGAGGAAAAGACGATGACTGATGATCCGTACGATCTGACTCGCTTTGTCGTGGCTCAGGAAGGCACCTACGGCCAGGCCCTCGGCGAGATTCGGGCCGGCCGGAAGGTATCGCACTGGATGTGGTTTATCTTTCCGCAGGTCAAGGGCCTGGGCAGCAGCCCGACGTCCATGCATTTCGCGATCGGTAGTCGCGACGAGGCGTCCGCCTATCTCGCGCACCCGATCCTCGGCCCACGGCTGGTCGAATGCACCGAGGCCGTCCTTCGAATAGAGGGCCGTTCGGCGCTCGAGATATTCGGCTCCCCCGACGACATGAAGCTGCGATCGTCGGCGACGTTGTTTGCAGCTGTGACGCCTGAAGGTTCGGTGTTTCAACGAATCATTGATAAGTACTTCGCTGGCGAACCGGACGTCCGCACCATCGAACTTGCATCGCGAGCGGGATGAGCGCGGACGCCCCGACCGATCAACAATCAGCAATCAACAATCCGCAACCATTCAGTCTTGTCGGAGCGCTTCGATCGGATCGGTTTCAGTCGCGCGCCGCGCGGGGAGATAACATGCGAGCGTTGCGACGACGCCGAGGAGTCCAACCACGCCCGCAAACGTGAGCGGATCGGTTGCCGTAACGCCGAAGAGCCAGCTCTCGATGGTGCGGGTCAGGCCGATTGCTGCGACGATGCCGATTGAGACGCCAATCGCGGTGGTGGTCAGCCCCTGCCCAAGGATGATTCGAAATACTTGATGGGGTGTTGCGCCAAGCGCAACCCTGACACCGATTTCCTTCCGGCGCTGGGTCACACTGTAGGTCAGGACGCCGTAAATGCCGGCGATGGCAAGCGCGAGGGCGGTTCCGGCAAACACGGCAACGAGCGTAAGGTTGAAATGCCGGGCGCCGAGCGAGGTGGCATAAATCTGCGCGAAGGTTCGAAAACGTGGAGGCAGTTCTGGCGCGACTTCTCTCAAGACCGTGCGCGCAGCCGCGATGATTGCACCCGGGTCCGAGTTCGAACGAAGCACCACGGTGGACGAGAACTTCGGCCGCTGCATCAGGTTGACGTACATGGTGGGACGAGGCGGCTGCTCGAGTCCGTACTGGTGGGTGTCGCCGACGATGCCGACGATCGTGATCAGCCGAAGATCGCCATCCATGTTGCCGAACTCGACCGTTGCTCCAATCGGATCCGCATTCGGCCAGCGCGCCCGCGCCAGCGACTCGCTAATCACCGCGACGTGCGGCGCGTTGGCCGTGTCACGCTCATCGAAAAGCCGTCCCCGCACGAGAGGAATGCCGAGCGTCTGGAAGTACGTAGGCGATGCGGCGCAGTAGTCGGCGGTTCCGAGTCTCTCCTTTTGTTGGAACAGGTCCCTGATATCGTCCATCGTTCTGGGCGTGTCTCTTGGTGGAATCACGGCGAACAGTCCATCTGGCAGGTCGCCCGTCAGCGGCACGGCATTGGCTGCGGCGACACCCTCGACGCCGGGCATCGCGCGGAGGCGGGCGAAGAGATCCAGATAAAAAGATGACAGCCGAGCCGTGGCGTTTGGATCCTCCGAATCCGGCATCGCAAGATCCATGGCGACGATCCCGTCCGTGCGAAAGCCCGGGTCGATTGAGAGCACGCGCAGCAGGCTGCGACCCAGAAGCGATGCGCCAACAAGCAGCACGACCGTCAGCGCCATTTGAACCGCGATGATGATTCGACCCAGGCGCTGGCTTGCGACGCCCATTGTCTGCCCACGCGCGGCGACGAGCGCGTCGCGGGAATCGCGACGAGTGGAGCGCGCCGCGGTGAACACACCGAGCGCCATCGCAACGAACGCCGACAGCCCGATCGCGAAAGCGAGCACAACCCGGTTGATCGAGACGTCCTCCAGGCGCGGCAGATCGGCGGGAGCGAGCGACAGCAGAGCGTTCGTGCCGAGCCATGCAATGAGCAGCCCGGCGCCGCAGCTGACGGTGAGGAGCACGAGCGTTTCGGTGACGAACTGACGAATCACGCGGCTGCGTCGAGCGCCCAGCGCGTGACGGATGGCAAGTTCGCGCTGGCGCGCGGCGGCCTGCGCCAGGAGCAGGTTGGTCACGTTCGCACACGCGATCAGCAAGAGAAAGAAGACTGCGCCGAGCAGCACGTAGAGCGTCGAGCCGACCCGGCGCGTGATCGACGACTGCAGCGGCACTGCGGTGGCATCCGCGAGGAGGTACTCGCCCTGCTCGCTGGTATTCCGAATGATGTCCTTCGCGATACCACTGAGATCGCTTGCGGCCTGCGCGACGCCGACGCCGTCGCGCAGCCGGCCGATCGCGGCATAGTTGTGCGCCGTTCGGCTCGTCCGCGGCGGGTTCAGCTCTGCCGGCAGCCAGAGATCCGTCTTGGCTGGAAACTGAAAGCCCGCGGGCATTACGCCCACGACGCTGTAGACACGATCTTCGATACGAAGATGGAATGTCGAAAGCTCAGTGGACGAATGCAGCGACTGGGTCCAGTAATTGTGGCTGACGATGGCGACCGGGACCGCACCGACGCGTGCGTCTTCCGCAGTGAAATCGCGTCCGAGCGAGGGCTGCGTTTCGAGCACCTTGAAGAAGTCTCTCGTCACCCCGGCAATCACCGCGCGGGTCGGCTCCGACGTGCCAGCAACGGAGGCGACGCCTCCCGTGTACTTCGCCATGGCGTTGAACGTGTGGTTGCGGTCCCGAAAGTCGTCGAAGTTGGGATCGGCCAGCCGGGAAAACGTCCCGCGATGATTCACTTCCCAGATCGCCATCAGGCGGTCGGGTGCCGGAAACGGCAGCGGCCGCAGCAGGACACCGTAGACGACGCTGAAGATCGCAGTCGTGGCGCCGATGGCCAGTGCCAGCGTGAACACGGCGACCAGGGTCGCGCCCAGGTTCTTGGCGAGCACCCGGATTGCATGACGGACGTCGAGCAGCAGTGCGGTCATGATGCCTCAGACGAAAAAACCGGTCGAAACGTTTGCTTCAGCTGCTTAGAGAGGGGTCTGACCGCTTCCACGGACGTCTTGACGAGGCCGGCACGCCCCACGCGGCCGCCGGCTTGACAGAAGTCAAACAAGTGTTTTATACAAGTGTTTGAGGCAGGAACGATGAAAGGCAGAATGAAACGGGTGGTCGCGCTCCTCGTGCTGGTCGCGGTCGCTGCGATCGGCTGGTCCGCGTACGTCCACTCCCACCCGTCCGTGCTCGTCCTCACCGGCATCGTCACCACCAACGACGTGATCGTCAGCCCGCAGATTGGCGGGCAGATCGCGGAGCTGCAGGTCCAGGAGGGCGACACGGTCCGGAAAGATCAACGCCTGGCGGTGATTCGACCCGACGAACTGCAGGCAGACACCACGTATTACAGCAGCACCGCGGCAGGGCTCGCGTCGCAAGTGCACGAGTCCGAAGCCGCGCTTCGGTTTCAGGAACGGCAGACTGCCGATCAGATTCGACAGGCGGAAGCGGCGGTCCGCTCCCTCGAAGCGCAGGTGAAGGCCGCCGAAGCCGATGTCGAAGTGGCGCGGCTGACGTTCGGCCGCACGCAGGATCTCGCCGAGAAGAAGATCGCCTCCACGCAGGAACTCGACCAGGCGCGGACGACGTACGCCGCGGCACAAGCAAAGGTAGATGCGCTCAACCGGCAGGTGGATGCCCAGCGCGCAGCCGTGGCGCTGGCGCGGTCGAATGCCGAGCAGGTGTCCGTGAAGCGCAGCCAGCTGCGCTCGAGCGAACACATGGAGGCGGCGGCCGAGGCACAGAAAGCCAAGGCGAACGTGCGTCTGCGCTACACGGAGCTCTTCGCTCCGATCGACGGCATCGTCGACGTTCGAGCCGTGCGCCAGGGGGAAGTCGTGACGCCGGGCCAGCCGGTCGTCACGCTGATCAATCCGGACGATCTCTGGGTTCGATGCGACGTCGAGGAGACGTACATCGATCGCGTGAAGATCGGCGACACGATCCGCGTCCGACTGCCTTCAGGGGAAGAACGGGATGGAACCGTCTTCTATCGCGGCGCGGATGCCGCTTTTGCCACCCAGCGCGACGTGAGCCGCACCAAGCGCGACATCAAGACGTTCGAGATCCGGCTCCGCGTGGACAATCGCGACCGGCGGCTTGCCGTGGGCCAGACCGCGTACGTCCTCCTGCCCGTGTCATGAGCGCGATCGACGTCCGCGGCATCGTAAAGAAATTTGGCGACTTCACGGCCGTCAACGGCATCAGCTTCACCGTCGAGAAGGGGGAAATCTTTGGCCTGCTCGGGCCGAATGGCGCGGGCAAGTCGACACTCATTCGCATGATGGTGACGCTGCTTCCGCCGACCGACGGCACGGCAGTCGTCAACGGCTTCGACGTGCGCACGGAGGCGGACGGCGTCCGACGCTCGATCGGTGTGATCCCGCAGGCGATGACGACCGACCTCGAGCTGAGCGTCGAGGAGAATCTGATCATCTTCGCGAAGCTGTACGGCGTACCGCGCCAGAAGCGTGAACGCCTGATTGCGGAGCTTCTCGACGCGGTGGAACTGACCAAGTGGCGCGAAGCGCCGGTGAAGAATCTCTCAGGTGGCATGCGGCGGCGGGTGGAGATTGCGCGCGGTCTCGTCCATGAACCGCGTGTGTTCTTTCTCGATGAGCCGACGACCGGGCTCGATCCGGTCTCGCGCGTTGCCGTGTGGGAGATGCTCCAGAGAATCAAGTCGCAGCGAGATCTCACGATTCTGCTGACCACACATTACATGGATGAAGCCGACAAGCTGTGCGACCGGATCGCAATCGTGGATCACGGCGAGCTGAAGGCGCTCGACTCTCCGCTGACGCTGAAGATGTCGATCCCCGGCAAGAACGTGATCGAGGTCAGTTTTGGCAGCACGCCGGCGGGCTGGGCGGAGCGGCTGACGCAGCTTCCCTACGTCGAGACCGCGACCGGCGAAAACCACGTCTTCCGGATCTCGTCGCAGAACGGACCCGCCACAATTCTGGCCCTGATGGATGCCGCGGCGCGTGAAGGGGTGACCGTCCAGTCGCTCTCGGTCCAGAGCACGACGCTCGACGACGTGTTCGTGCACTACACGGGACGCGCGCTGCGGGATGGCTTGCAGGATGTGAACCCGATGGACCGCCAGGGCATGTTGGTTCGACGTTAAAGGGGTTGCTGTGGGACGCATGTGGGCCATCATCGAACGCGAGCTGCGGCGGTTTCGCCGGAGCCCGGTTCTGATCATCGTCTCGATGGTGTTTCCAATCGTGCAGCTGGTGGTGCTGGGCTATGCCTTCGGCGGGAACGTCAAGCACCTGAAGCTGGCCATCGTGGATCAGGATCACGGCGTGCCGGCGATCAAGGTGCGCGAGCTGGCCGGCGCCGTCGCCGGGGGCGCGCGGACGTTCGACGTCATCGAGTACACCGATCCGGGCCGCGCATTGATGGATTTGCGCGACGGCAAAGTCAACGGCGTACTGACGATTCCGCCGGACTTTTCGCGCCGCGTGCTGGCGAAGAACGAGCCGCGCGTCGCGCTCATCGAGGACAATACCGACAACTTCGTCGCCGCGGCGCTCGCCTCGACCCTTGGTCCGCTCGTCCAGTCGTACAGCCGGCCGGCAGCGTTGCCGCGGATCGCACAACTGCCGTCGCTCGATCTCGTCGAGGTGTACCCGTACGTCCCCTACATTCAGTACCTGCTACCCGGGTCGGTCGTCATGTCGATCTTCATGATGGTGATGATCGGCGGCGGTATCATCTTCATCGACGACAAGGCGCGCGGTCTTCACGAAGGCTATCTCGTGACGCCGATTACGAAGTTCGAACTGATCGCGGGATTCAACGTCTCGGGCACCATCAAAGCCGTGCTGGCGGGCATGTTCCTGATGATTATCGGCTCGGTGATCGCGGGCATCCCGAATGCGTTCGAGCCGCTTCGGTTGCTGCGTCTGCTTGTGGTCATCGTGGTGACAGCGTTCGCATTGATCAGCATGATGTTCCTGATCATGGTGCGGGTGACCGATCCGCTGCTGCCCCGGGCGATCTTCGGCGTGCTCAACACGCTGCTGTATTTCCCGAGCGGTGCGGTGTATCCGCAGCAAGGGTTTCCGCTGTGGATGCAGGCCATCGCCGTCGCCGATCCGTTCACCTACTCGGTCCACGCGTTCAAGAACCTGCTGCTGAAAGACACCGGGTTCAATGCCATTGCTCCGGATCTAGGGTTTCTGCTGCTGTTTTCAGTCATCGCGATGACGCTCGCGACGCGCCTGTTCAGACGGACCTTATGAGACGCCGCGTTCGCAGCACGCACGCTTCGCGTTCGAGCGGCAGCAGGAGACGTGGGCTTCCGCGCGATCGTCCGGTGCGAATCGGCCGGTCAATGCCTGAGGACGATCGAGCGGGGGCGACGACGAGGGCGGCGACCGAGGCTGAAACCCGATCGCGGTTGCTGAGTGTGGGCGAACAACTGTTTGCCGAGCGCGGTTTCAGGGACGTTACGGTGCGCGAAATCTGTCGCGGGGCGCGCGCAAATGTCGCCGCCGTCAATTACCATTTCCGCGACAAGCTGGGCCTGTATCAGGCGGTCCTGCAGGCAGCTGTCGACCGCATGCGGGAAACGACCGATGCGGCACGGGCAGCCGGAGCGGGCCGTTCCGCCGAAGAGCGACTGCGGATCTACATCTCGATCTTCATGCGCCGGCTGCTCGCCGACTCTCGGGGTACGGTGCACCGGCTCGTCACCCGCGAGATGATGGACCCGACGCCAGCGCTCGACATGATTGTCGTGCAAGGCGTGCTCCCCCGCATGGAATACTTGTCCGAGGTGATTGCCGAACTTCTCGGATGTGACCCGTCTGACCCGCGCGTGGGCCGTTCGGTCGCGAGCGTCTGGACCCAGTCCGCCGCGTACGTGGCAAACCCAATCGCCGAGCGGCTTGGCAGTTCCATCGTGGCAACGGCAGACGACGCCGACGCGATTGCGCAGCACATCGCTGATTTTTCGATTGCCGGTATCCGCGCGATCAGGGGATCGCGTGTGGGACGTGGCTGACTCGAGCGAGTGAAAGGTGGCGGCCAAATCTCCAGCCCCCGGCGGACCCGGCATGTCGCCACGATGGACACGCGGCGCGAAGGACGCCGTCGGCACGGCGTACTCCACCGCCAGCCGGGTCTGGTATACGCTCGCCGCCGGCATCCTGACCGAGGTCTACTTCCCAACCATCGACACGCCGCAGGTCCGCGATCTCCAGCTCCTCGTTACTGACGGCGCGACCTTCTTTCACGACGAACGGCGCAACACCCGATCGGCGATCGAGTGCCTCGACGAGGCGTCGCTCGGGTTCGAGATCGTGAACGTCGCTGAGAACGATCTGTATACGATTCGAAAGACAGTCATCGGTGCCCCTCACCACGACTGCGTGCTCATGCGCACACGGTTCGATGCCCCCGCCGAGGTGCTGAAGCGGTTGAAGGTGTTCGTCCTTTGTGCGCCGCACCTCGAGATTGGCGGTTGGCATAACAACGCTGAAACGTTCGACACGAAGGCTGGTCGCATCTTCGTCGCAGTCAAGGGAGCGACATGGATGGCGCTCGGCGCGACGACGCCATTCCTGCGAAGATCGTGCGGCTTCGTCGCGGTCAACGACGGCTGGACCGACGTGCACGACAACCTCTCCATGGATTGGGAGTACGACGCCGCCTATGACGGCAACATCGCGCTGACCGGCGAAGTGGACGCGACGTCTGGCCCGTTCACCGTCGGCCTGGCGTTTGGCGACACGCGTCACCGTGCGATCACCAATCTGTTCCAGTCGTTTGCGGTTCCGTTCGACACGCAGGTCGAGAGCTTCCGGAACGAGTGGTCGCGGACGGCGAAGCGGTTCGCGCTGACGTCGTCGTTCCACGACCACGCGGGGACGGTGTTGTTCGAGCGAAGCGTCAATCTGCTGCTTGCTCACGAAGACAAGAGCTATCCCGGCGCGACGATCGCCTCGATGAGTATCCCGTGGGGGACGTCAAAAGGCGACGAGGAGCTTGGCGGCTATCATCTCGTGTGGACGCGCGATCTCGTCCAGACGGCCACGGCGCTGTTGGCCGTCGGCGATCAGGTGACGCCGCGGCGCGCGCTGGTCTATCTGGCGATCTCGCAGCGTGCGGACGGCGGGTTCTATCAGAACTTCTGGATTGATGGCCGGCCCTACTGGACCGGCGTCCAGCTCGACGAAGTGTCGTTCCCCATCGTGCTCGCGTGGCGCATGCACACCGAGGGCGCGCTCGGGGAGTTCGATCCGCTGGAGATGGTTGCCGCCGCGTGCGGATTCCTCATCCGCGAGGGGCCGACCACGGCCCAGGAGCGCTGGGAAGAAAACGGCGGGTTCTCCCCCTCTACGCTCGCGATCAACATCGCGGCGCTGATTTGCGCCGGCGAGCTGCTCGACGCGGCGGGCGATACCGCGACGGCGGAGTTCGTACGCCAGTACGCTGATTTCCTCGAGCAGCACGTCGATGGGTGGACGGCGACTACGGCCGGCACGCTTCTCGCCGGTGTGCCCCGCCACTACATCCGCATCAACCCGAATGATGGCGGCCGCGAAGATCCCAATAGTGGTGACATCACACTGGCGAACCAACCGCCAGATGGCCCCTACTCATATCCCGCTCGCGACATCGTGGACGCGGGATTCCTCGAGCTCGTGCGTTACGGAGTTCGCGATCCGCACGATCCCCTGATCCTGGATTCGCTTCGGGTCGTGGATGCCATCCTGAAAGTGGAAACGCCGCTGCCTTGCTGGCGGCGATACAACCACGACGGCTATGGTCAGCGAGGCGACGGGACGTCGTTCAGCGGCTGGGGAGTGGGACGGCCGTGGCCCCTCCTGACCGGCGAGCGCGGCCATTACGAGCTGGCTGCCGGCCACGACGCGGTCCCGTACGTCCGCGCGCTCGAAACGTTCGCGCGCCTGGTCCAGCTCACCACGACTCTGATGAATCAACCCGAGATTGTAGTGTGCGGAAGCATCGGCTGGATTGAGTGTCGCCGACTCGAGGTTCTGCTTGAACGCCGCTCGTGCGCGGTGGCCGCCCATGATGTCGCTGAAGTAACCGCGCAACAGCAGAAAAAGAAAGAACAAAAGAACCGGCGAACCAGCGACTCCCGAAAACAAATGGAACGCGAGCGGCGCGATAAACTGTGCCGCAAATGCCGAGATTAGAGTTACACCGAACGCCCGCGCCAACGACATTCTGAACGTCTCTTTGACGGCCACAAGCATTCCGATGGCGAACAGACCTCGTTCGAACATCGCGAAAAGGCTGTACGCCAGGAAAATCGGATTCTTGAATTGTTCGGCGAGCGGTCCGGTTTGAGTAAACT